>Ga0335071_10000209_pt1 | contig 68348 bp, 56 predicted proteins | sample Lox_Sample_15_FD_206724 | JGI IMG/M metagenome (GOLD analysis project Ga0335071, IMG submission 206724) | Soil microbial communities from Loxahatchee National Wildlife Refuge, Florida, United States - Lox_Sample_1.5 | ecosystem: Environmental > Terrestrial > Soil > Wetlands | place: USA... | reverse complement strand
GACGAAAGTCGAGGTGAGTCGAGCGTCCCAGGTCCACCAGATACCCCACACGGGGTGCGCCCAGATGGGACCGGTGATCAGCACGATGGTGATGCAGGCGATGCCGACTTCCGCGCAGGTGACCCCAAGCCAGTCGTATTTCTGCTGGCGCTTCGAGACGTACAGCAGGTTAGCAACGAAACAGACGAAGAAGACCATTTCGCCAGCCCAGGCGGTGGCGGCATGGAAGTAGAAGATGCGTTGGATGACGCCCATGGTCCGTTCGGTGGGAGCGATGAAGAAATTGGCGTAGGCAGCGGCGACTACGAGAGCTATAGCCACTGAGCCAAGAAGAATGCGTTTGATCATCGTGTCATTCCTCCAGGAAATACTGACCGAAAATCCAGAGCGCGGTCAAAAAAACCAGGTCGAAGACTCCCAGGAACGCAATTCCCTTCCATTGTACGACCGGCTGGCGGTCGAGCAGGCCTCCTGTGACAGTTGCGCTTACGACAAGCACAGGAGTCAACAGCGGCAAAAGTAGCAACGGAAGAAGCAGTTCCCGCATGCGAGCTTGCGCGGAGATGGCGGAGATCGCAGTTCCAGCAACGGCAATTCCAAAGCTGCCAAGGAGCAGTACAAGCGCCAGCAGGGGCAGCTGCGACCAAATCGTGATGTTGTAGAAGATGGCGAAGAACGGAAGCATCAGCGCTTCCGTAAGCAGCAAGAAGAGCGTGTTGGCGATGAGCTTGGCCAGGAATATAGCAAACGGGTCACTGACCGCAAGGCGAAGCGAGCTGAGCGTGTCGTTGACCTGCTCGCGCAGGAAGCACGATTGGAACATCAGCGAAGAGGCGAAAAGGATGGCAAGCCAGAGCAGGCCAGGCGCGAACTCACGCGCTTCCTCGGTGCCTGGATTCGTGGCGAAGCTGAAGAGCACCAACACGATCAAGATGAAGACGCTCGTGGTGGTGAGGAGTTCGCGCGAGCGGAATTCGGTGCGGAGTTCCTTGCCGAGTAGCGTAGCGGTATTAGACAGGAGGGCCATGGCGACGGTTCAGGCACCTCCAAAGGAAAGAATCGAACGCAAGGCGGCGCCCGACTTCGTGTCGGCAACGACCGCGCCGGCATCGAGTTGGACGGCGCGTGTGGCGAGCGCGGAGATTTCCGACTCGCCGTGCAGGCTCATGACAACGGTGCAGCCTGCACGATTCACTTCACCAAGGGTTCTGGCAAGCCAGGAGATGCCAAGGGGATCGAGACCCGTTGCGGGCTCGTCGAACAGAAGCACGCTGGGGCGATGGATCAAGGCCCGGGCGATGGCGATGCGCTGGCGCATGCCACGAGAGAATGTGCGGACGGCGGAGTCGCGCCGCTCGTAGAGGCCCACTTCGCGAAGAAGTTCTTCGGCGCGGACCGGGGGATTCGGGACGTCTTGTAGTTTGGCAAAGAGAATCAGATTTTCCTCGGCGGTCAGCTCGTCGTAGACCATGGTGGTGTGGGCGACATAGCCGGGGCGACCGGCAGAGGAGTCACTGGCGGCACCAGGGAAGGAAAGCTTCCCGGCTGTTGGACTCACGATGCGCGCGGCAATGCGCAGGAGGGTGGTTTTGCCAGAACCGTTGCGCCCGGCAAGAACCACACATTCGCCCGGGGAGATCTCAAGCGAGACGCGGCGCAGAGCGAACAAGCCGCCATAGCGTTTATCGATGTTCTCGAAACGCAGTCCGGTTGGTGGAAGGGTGCTCACAAGTCTTCCCGTATTCTCTGGAAGTTACTACTGGACGCCAAAGGATGTGGCATCCACAAACACAACAAACTAGCCCTGAACGAGGTCACGAAGAAGCTTTTCGACTTTCGCTTTTTCGCGGGCGTACTCTTCCTCGGAAATCGTGCCGGCTTGCTTGCGCAGCTCGAGGCGGAAAATCTGGTCCTTGAGCGATTCCATGCTGACGCTGACATGCTCGTCCAGTGCCGCAGACGCAGGTCCAGCGGCAGGAGCAGCTGACTTCTTTTGCGGCTTGGCGGCCTTACCGGAAGGCGCCACGGGACTTGAAGACTCACCCAGAGCAGCAACGTCGCCCGATTCGAACGCGACGACTTGCTTGCGCGACACTAGAATTGCGCCCATCGCAAACAGGGCGGCGAGGCCGGCGAAGATGAACCACTTGTAGTCATCGAGTCGGCTGGGCGCCGCAATCACTTCCTGACCACCGGTGCGGGAATTGCCCTCCTGTGCGCTACCTTCACCGCCAGCATCGGCTGGAGCGGCCGTGCCGACGCCGGAAACGCTGACAGAAAGAACGCCCTTGGCGGGCAGCGGGTCGTGCGTATAAACCATCATGCCCTGCTCCTGACCAGCCGCAGTGAGGCCATCGCCAGTCACGTTGACACCCGGAGGGGCCACGACGAGCAGTTTTGCTCCCGCGTAAGTCGCGGGCAATTTCACGGTAACGGAATTGTTGGGGTACGGAATCTCGTACGAGAGTCGAATGTTAGTTTTGCCGGGCCGGAAGGCATACGCGATAGCGTAGCGTCCTTTACCCTTCTCGATGGAGGCCTGAGCGACGGACATTCCCATGGTAGTGGTCGCCGATACTTGGCCGAGCGTCCCGTTCTCGGGTATGGCGAAATCGAAATTGCCCTCCGTGCGGAAGTAGGCGACCGGAGGATTTGAGGCGTTGGCGACTTCGTATTCTTCGGCGCCAATCAGCTTGTCGGCTTGCGGCTGGAAAATGACGATATGCGACGGGATCGTGACGGTATTCACATCCTTCGAGATGCTGAAGACCTCGACTTCCACATTGGGCCGGCCCGGTGGCGCGAAGGTATTGAAGCTGACGTCGTTCATCGTGGCCCGGATGAGGATCGGCGCGGCGCCGATGGAATCTTTCGTGACGGTGAAGTGGCCGTTGGCGTCGCTGGTGGCCGTCGCTAGTTCCATCATGTTTTGTGTCGGGCTGAGAAGGTCGAGAGTTACGTTGGGCTCGGGTTTACCTGTAGTCCGATTAATGACGATACCGCTGAGCGTGCCAGCCGAGGATCCGGCGGCGAGAGCGAGTACAAAGGCCATTGTGCTGAGGATGCGCGCGGCAAACGCATTCATCGAGCGCTCCGCTCGGGCGCAGTCGGGCGCACAGTGCGAGGACGTCGAACTTCAAAATCGGTGACTTGTTCGATTTCGGTGAGGACCAGAGCGGCTTCGTTTTCGAGAGAGTTCTTCATGAGTTCGTAATCAGCTTCAGAGTACTTCCCTGCCCGGTATTCGAATTTAAGATCTCGGAGATTCTCATAGATCGTATCGCGCCGCTCGAAGAGCTGATCGAGTTTAGTGCGATGGGGCGCCAGATCCGAGGCGTCCGGATGAATGTAGAAAATGAAGAGAAAAACCGCGGCGGCAAGTGCGAGACAAGCGCCGAGTGCGGCCAGATCGGGCATGGCAACCAGGGGAACGATTTGGGCGAGAGCGAGCATGAACGATTAATCCTCCGTCTCGCGATCGGCTTGCGCGCGAGCTCGTTGCAAGGCTTCGCTGGCGGCGCCGGCGGGCGGCGTCCCGGCAGGCGTAGCGGGCTTGTTGAAGTACCACTTGCGAACGATGAAGATCACCAACGCCAGGCCGGCGATCGCGTAGACGATGGGCATGAGCCAAGCGACCAGACCGAAACCGTGCTTGGGCGGCTCCATATAGACGATCGTGCCGTATTGCTGGACGAAGGCGTCGATGATTTGCTGCTCCGACATGCCTTTGGCGAGCATAGCGTCGACCTGCTGAAGTTGCGCCTTCGCCGTATCGCAAGGTCCAGAGAAGGCGCCCCCTGGGTGCGCGCAGCCACCGGCGCTCATATCGCAGCCCTTGCACATACATTTGAGGTGCATGCCGATTTCCTTGGCACGGCGGGAGTACGGCGCCTGAGCCAAGAGAAGTGGCACAGCCGCGAGGGCGGCAACAATCACGAAGGTGGCGACGCGTCTGAATCTAGTCATGGCCCTCTCGCAAGGTGGCGGTCGGCGTCAACGCCGGCGCTGCGGGCGCCGCTGATGCGTCGGCAACTGTCACGACTCCGAGGGCGACGCGACGGTTTGGCATGAGCGCGAGGAGCGTGCCCATGACTACCCAAACGCCGCCGAGCCAAATCCATTTCACCAACGGATTCAGGAAGGCGTGAATCACGGGCACATTGGCGTCAGGATCCATGCCGGCGTAAACGACATACAGGTCTTCTCGCAGGGTCGAGTAGATGGCGACCATAGTGCCAGCGGCCTGCTCGTTGCCTTGGAACTGGCGCTTCTCGGGATACAGCATCATAAGCTGTTTATTGTCTTTCAGGACTTCGACAATCATACGCTGGGCGGTGTAATTCTTCTCGACCTTGGTGTCGCCGCTTTGGAGAACCAACGTGTACGGACCAAGCTTCATCGAATCGCCAATGTTCATGGCTTTCTGAATGTCCGTATTGAACGCGGCGCCAGCAAGGCCAACGAATACGAGAACCATGCCGAAGTGGACGACGTAGCCTCCATAGCGGCGCGTGTTGCGCATGGAGAGTTCGTGGGCCGCCATCATCATGCTCATGCCGCTGCGCGCCGAGATCACCTTCGCTCCGCGATAGAACTCCATGACAATGGTCCAGAAAACAAAGATGCACAGGAAGAAGCAGACCAGAGAATACGCGTCTCGATAGCCGATCACTGCCAGGACAACGGTGCCGAGCAGGCCGATGATCGCAGGCCAGCCAAAGTTGCGCTTCAGGCTCTCGCCGGAGGTTTTGCGCCACGCGAGGAGCGGGCCAACGCCTGTCAAGAACAGGATGGCAAGGCCGATGGGAATCATCACCTTGTTGAAGAACGGAGCACCCACGCTGATACGGTTGCTGGTGAACCATTCGGAGAAGACCGGGAAGAGCGTGCCGGAAAGGACGGCAATACAGGCAATCAGGAAGAGAAGATTGTTGAAGAGGAAACTGGACTCGCGGGAAATCATCGAGTCGAGTTGGTTCTCGCTCTTCAGGTAATCGCGATTCTTGACGTAAGCGACGAAACACACAAGCAACGTGAGAACGATAAAGCCGACAAACCAGGGGCCGATCTGGGAATTGGCGAACGCGTGGACGGAACTGACGACGCCACTGCGTGTAAGGAACGTGCCGAGAATGCAGAGCAGGAACGTACAAAACACCAGCCAAACGTTCCAAACTTTCATCATGCCGCGCTTTTCCTGCATCATCACGGAGTGAAGGAATGCCGTGCCGGTCAGCCAAGGAAGCAGCGAAGCGTTTTCGACCGGATCCCAACCCCAGTAACCACCCCAACCGAGAACGGCGTAGGCCCAGTGAGCCCCGAGGAGGATGCCAAGCGATTGAAAGCACCAGGCGATCATGGTCCACTTGCGGGTGAGGTGAATCCATTTTTCGCCCGGATACCGAGCTAACAAAGCCGCAAGAGCAAAGGCGAACGGGATGGTGAACCCGGTGTAGCCGGAATAGAGATTCGGAGGATGAATCACCATCTCCGGGTACTGCAGGAGAGGATTGAGCCCGTTGCCATCCATGCGGGTGAAGGGCTCAAGGACGCCACTGGCATTGACCGTGGCGAGGGTCTTGAAGGGGTTCTCCACAAAATTGTTCAGTACGAGGAAGAAAATCTGCACGCCGGCCATAACCACGCCGACGTAGGGCATCAGTTCGCCATTCTTGTTGCGATAGGCGATGAGAACCGAAATGACGTAAATCGAAAGGAGTGTGCTCCAGAACAGGAGCGAACCTTCCTGCCCAGCCCACAGTGCTGCCACTTTGTAGAAGGTGGAGAGGTCGCGATTGGAGTGCGACACGACATACGCCATCGAGAAGTTGTCGGTAAAGAACAGGTACTCGACGCAGAAGGTAGCGATGAAGATCAGAACGCAGGTGGCGATTCCAGACTGGCGGGCGCTTTTAATGAGCAGCGGGTGACGCGTTTTTATGGCGAAGATGCCGCCGACAAACGCATAGACTGCGCACACAAACGCGAGCAGAAGAGAAAAACTGCCGAATACATCCATAGGTTGTTCGCCCCTCCCCTTCGGATCGATCCAACGGGCGCCTTACATGCTGCTCGTTTGCGTGGCAGCAGCTGGAGCTGCGGGCTTATCTCCACCAGGCGCGGCTTCATATTTGGAGGCACACTTGGCCTGAACGTGTTCCGCCACAAACTTCCCGTCGGTAGACGGGCGACCTTCGACAAGAGCCTGAGACTTGTCGACGAACGTGTCGGGAAGCGGGTCGCTGCCAACGTAACGGACGGCCAGCGTCTTGCCCTGTTCCTCCAACACAAACTCCGTGCCGCCAGTGACATGGCGAATGCTTCCGGGAGCGACGGTTCCAGCGAGGCGCATGCGGTGATTGCGGGCGGAACCGGTAAGGCTTTGGTACTCCGCGATGGTGTGGTAGTAGGTTTTGCTCTCGCCATAACCGAGCCAGGCCAAAAAGGCCAAAGCCACCACGATGACGCCAATACCGACACCGAACTTAGCGCGATTCTGCACAAAGCACCTCAAAAGGCCGAACTAAAGCAAAGTTTAGCATAGGGCGGAGCATGTAAGTACGGGATATAGTGTGGGTTACTGCGTCACCGGAAACAGTGACACTCGTCACACAGGTAAGCTCGCTAAAACTAAGCCGTTTGCACATGAGAAGCGCCCAACGCTTCCCGGAAGGCCTGCAGTTCCACATTGTTGGAGGTCGGGCTGCCCAAGAAAACACCCCCGGTCGCTGGATAGACTGGACATCCCAGGTCTGTTTGGCGCAGTTGCTCCGCCAACGGCTGCAGGCTCGCAGACAGAAGCAGCACGCGCTTGGGTTTCAATGATCGGCGGATTCGGGTAACCGTAGGGGCGAGCTGCTTCTCAAGCAGAGGTCGGGTATCAAGAGTCGAGAGACTGGTTGAGAGCGGGCATTCAAGAACGTGGATGAGCATCAACCCTGACTTTTGAAGCTCGGTCAGGACGGACTCGGCAGTCTTCCCTTCTAGTGCGATCTGAATAGCATCAAGAATCTTACGAGCCTCACCCTGAAAGGCAGCGTCGGGGCTGTAGAGATATTCATCGTTGCTCTTAGGAGCGATTCCGCCGAGCAATAGAGCTTGAATGTGGATGGGTCGGTAACGGGTGGCCCATTCAAGGCGCTGGAGCCGCAAAGCAATATGTTGGGGATCAGCGAGTTGGCCGCAGCCATCGCAAGGCAGCATCTGAGGCACAGGAACCATGAAAGAAAATGGTAAACGAAAGGCCAGCGGCGGGCAAACCGACGGAAGCACGACGGCAGAAGGTTGGGCTGAGAGCGACCTCTGACTAATTACCGCGAACGATCTGGGTGGCTACTTAGCAGCAACGGCGCTTGGGAGTTTCGCGCGAAGACACCATTTCAGTTCCTGGCTAAGCGCCGTGACTTCCATACCGGGCATCACTATGAACTTGCAGGAAAGCATCTCGCGCGGTTCGTCGTCATCCGGAAGCTGGCAAGTGACGCGACAGTATTGGCAATCCTGATTCCAACAGAAACGACCGTAGGGTATGGTTTCGGGGCTGATGAACTGAAAGCAGCGAAGCAACGAGTTCCGCTCAGGGACCTGGAATTTCTTCCCCATGATGTAGATGTCGACAAGCTTCTCGTACGGCCGAAATGGTTCCGACATGAAAGAACAATCCTTTGCGAGCGGTGCGGAGAGCTTCCCCGGAGCAGTGGGCCACGCGCTGCACGACCAGAGTAAAGCCGGGAGGGGGGAGGGACAACGACAGGATGTTCTGAAAGTGGCGTATGTGGTACGGGGTAGTCTTAGGAAGCGAAATCGAAGAAGCGGCCCATACGGCGGAACTTTTCGTAGCGGCTGCTGACCAGTTCACGGGGTGATTGCGCCGAGAGTGAAAGCAACTGGCGCTCGAGAACATCTCCGAGCAACTTCGCGGCGCCCTCGTGATCGCTGTGCGCGCCGCCGTCGGGCTCCGGAATGATCTCATCGATGATGCCGAGCTCCTTGAGGTCGCCCGCCATGATCTTCATGGCAATCGCGGCCGTTTCGGCCTTGGCGGAATCCCGCCAGATGATGGAGGCGCAGCCCTCCGGGGAGATCACGGAATAGAATCCATTCTCGAGGATGTTGACCTTGTCGCCGATGGCGATAGCCAGCGCGCCGCCAGAACCACCTTCACCGGTCACGGTCACAATCACGGGAACGCCAAGGCGTGCCATTTCGCGGAGGTTCCGGGCGATTGCCTCGCCCTGGCCGCGCTCTTCGGCGTCGATGCCCGGATACGCGCCTGGCGTATCAATGAATGAAAAAATCGGGAGGCCGAACTTGGCGGCGAGCTGCATCACGCGAAGTGCCTTCCGGTAACCTTCAGGCTTGGGCTGGCCAAAATTGCGAGCTACGCGCTGCTTGGTGTCCCTTCCCTTCTGGTGCCCGACCACTACCGAGGGGCGCCCGCGGAATTTCGCGAGTCCCGCGATGAGCGCCTTATCGTCGGCAAAGCCCCGGTCGCCATGCAGTTCGATGAAATCCGTAAAGAGCAGCTGAATCCAGTCGAGGGTGTACGGCCGCTGCGGGTGGCGGGCAATCTGGGCACGCTGCCAGGGGCCAAGGTGAGCGTAGAACTCGCGGCGCAGTTCGAGGACTTCGCGTTTCAGACGGTCGAGTTCGACTTCACCGTCCTCGCTTGTAGCGGCGAGGCGGCGGAGTTCCTCGACGTCTTTCTCGAGGCGCTCGATTTCTCTTTCTCGGTCGATGGTCGGAGATCCTTTTTTGTCTTTGTGGGCGGCGGCCATTAAGAAATCCTCTGAATGCCCTCGTCGCTGCAAATGCGTTCCAGGGCAGCGATCAGGTCGGAGGTCACTCGTATCTTACGCTGAGATTGAACGACGGCAGTAGTGCCATCTTTTGCCTCGAGCTCAAAGATAACGGGACTCGGGCCGGCGGCCTTGGCAAAAAGATCCTCGAGCAATTGGAGCGAATCTTCATTCACACGCTGGAGATCGACACGCAAACGCAACTCGGAGATTGCAGCGCGCTCGGCGACGTCCTGAACGCGGCGAGCCTCCTGGAGGGAAAGGCGAGTACCGGCTTCCTCTACCTGGACGCGCACTTTCAGAAACAGCGGAATGCCAGGCTTTAGATTGGTCTCTAGGCGCGCAAAGGCTTCCGGGAACGCGAGCAACTCCTGGACGCCGGTCATGTCCTGCAGCGTGAAAATGGCCCAGCGTTGCCCTTTCCTGGAACGCATAGGACGCGAACCGACAATCAAACCCGCGACGGTGATTTCCTTACCATTGCGCTGGCTCTCGATTTGTTCGAGCGGAATGCTGCCAAGGTCTTTCAGGCGAGAGGAATACTTCTCCAGCGGGTGTCCTGAGACATAGAAGCCGAGCATGGCGTACTCGCTGGCAAGGCGTTCCTCCTCTGACCAAGGCGCCGCCTCGCGCAACTCGAAATGGACCTTGGGTTCGCTGGCGCCACCTCCAAAAAAGAGGCCGTGCTGTCCCGATTCCTTGGCGCGAACGGCGCGCTGGATAGCGTTGATGGCGTCGTCGACTGAGGCGAGCATGGCTTCACGTGGCCCGAGGGAGTCCATCGCGCCTGATTTGATGAGGCTTTCGAATACGCGCTTGTTGAGGAAGCGCGATTCAATGCGTTCGCAAAAGTCGTAGAGCGACTTGAACCGGCCTTGCGAGAGACGCGCCTCACGGATCGCCTTGGCCGTGTTTTCGCCCACGTTCTTAATTGCCGCCATGCCAAAGCGTATGGATTCGCTGACGGGGGTGAAGTAGAGGTCGCTCTCGTTTACGTCTGGCGGGAGAATGGCGATGCTCATGCCGCGAGATTCGTTGATGTACTTCACCTGTTTTTCGGCGTTGCCGGTTTCGGAGGTAAGCAGCGCGGCCATGAATTCCACGGGATAGTGCGTCTTGAGATAAGCGGTCTGGTAGGCCAAAAGCGCGTAGGCGCACGAATGGGATTTGTTAAAGCCGTAGCCAGCGAATTCTTCCATCAAGTCGAAGATACGGATGGCCTTCTTCTCGGGAATTTTGTTTTTCTCGCAGCCGGCCAGGAACTTGGCGCGCTGGGCGGCCATTTCTTCCTTCTTCTTCTTGCCCATGGCGCGGCGAAGAATGTCGGCTTCACCCAGGGAGAAGCTGGCCAGACGGTTTGCAATCTGCATCACCTGTTCCTGATACAGGATGACGCCATACGTTTCCTCGAGAATGTCTTTGAGCTGGGGCAGTTCGTAGTTGACCTTAGTCTTGCCGTGCTTGCGGTTGATGAAATCGTCGATCATGCCGCCCTGAATGGGGCCGGGGCGGTAGAGAGCGTTGAGCGCGGTAAGGTCTTCAATGCGCGTGGGCTGATAGCGGCGAAGAATGTCGCGCATGCCGTGAGATTCAAACTGGAAGATGGCGGTGGTTTCGCCGCGGGCGAAGAGCCTATAGGTTGCCTCGTCGTCCAGAGGAAGGCCGTCGAGATCGATACTGACGCCGCGATTCTGCTGGACCATCTTCACCGCGTCGTGCAGAACGGTGAGCGTCGTCAGGCCAAGGAAGTCCATCTTGAGCAGGCCAATGCGCTCCAAGGCCGTCATGTCGTATTGCGTCGTGATTTCGTCGCGGTTGGTCTTGTAAACCGGAACCAGTTCAGTGAGCGGTTGCGGCGAGATGACCACGCCGGCCGCGTGCGTAGAGGCGTGGCGCGAGAGACCTTCTAAGCGCATGGCGACCTTCATCAGGTCCTTGAACTTCTCATCGCCTTCGACGGCAGCCTTGAGCTGCGGAGCCTCCGCAAGCGCAGTTTCGAGCGTTATGCCCAGAGTAGCAGGCACCATTTTCGCCAAACGATCGACCTCGCCGTAGGGAATGTCCATGGCGCGGCCAACATCCTTGATGGCAGCTTTCGCGGCCATCGTCCCAAACGTGATGATCTGCGAAACGTTCTCGCGGCCGTATTTGTGAGTCACGTACTCGATCAACTCACCTCTTCGACGCATGCAAAAGTCGATATCGATATCGGGCATGGAGACACGTTCCGGGTTCAGGAAGCGCTCGAAGAGTAGGTTGTACTGGAGCGGGTCAACGTCGGTAATTCGAAGCGCGTAGCTGACCAAGCTACCTGCGGCAGAACCGCGGCCGGGGCCGACAGGAACTTCCTGGGCGCGCGCGTAATGAATGAAATCCCAGACGATCAGGAAGTACCCTTCGTAGTGCATCTTCTTGATCATTTCGATTTCGGCCGAGAGACGGCGCTCGTACTCGGCGAGCGGATTGCTCAACATGCCTTGCTTGGCGAGGCGCTCGAGATGGGGAACGCGCTTCGCGAAGCCCTCGCGAGCCACCTGCTCAAAGTAACTGCCCGGCGTATGCCCCTCGGGCACTTTGAATTCCGGAAGCGCATCGGGAATGCGGTCGATCTTCACATTGCAGCGCGCGGCGATATCGACAGTGCGAGAAAGCGCGTCAGGCAGATCGCGGAAGACTTGGGCCATTTCCTGAGCGCTCTTGAAATAAAACTGGTCCGTCGCAAACTTCATGCGATGTTCGTCGCTCATGGTCTTGCCCGTTTGTATGCAGAGCATCACTTCCTGAGCGTGCGAATCTTCGTGATGCAGATAGTGGCAGTCATTGGTGGCGACAAGAGGAATGCCAGACTCTTTCGATAAGCGGATCAAGTCCTTATTGACGCCCTTCTCGATGGGTAGCCCTTGATCCTGAATTTCGAGGAAGAAATTTCCTTTGCCGAAAATGTCGCGGAGGCGGTAGGCGTTCTCGCGGGCGCGGTCGTATTTCTCGTCGACGACCGCCTCGGTAACTGGCCCGCGCAGGCAGGCGGAAAGCGCGATCAGGCCTTTACTGTATTTGGCGAGGAGATCGTAGTCGATACGCGGCTTGTAGTAGAAACCCTCGAGGAATCCGGCGGAGACCAGCTTGATGAGATTGTGGTAGCCCTCGAGACTCTCGCAGAGTAGAACGAGATGATTGCTTCCCCGGGTACCCGGCTCGAAGTCGTCGCGATCTTCGACGGAGCCGGCCTTTTCGCCGCGGTCGTGCCGGCTACCTTTGGCGAGATAGACTTCGCAGCCGATGATGGGCTTTACGTCGCGCTTGCTCGCTTCGTAGAAAAAATTGGCAGCGGCAAAGAGGTTGCCGTGGTCGGTGATGGCCACGGCGGGCATCTTCTGGCGCGACGCTTCATCGAGAAGTTCAGAGGTTTCGCATGCGCCGTCCAGAAGACTGTAATCAGTGTGGACGTGCAGGTGAACGAACTGGGGATTGCCCATGGAACTCAATTGTAGAACGCGGAGAACAGATTGCGAAGAGAGATTGTGAGTTTCCCACAGGCGACAGGCAATCAGAAAAACGATATGAGTTGGTTTTCATGAGTAAGATGTTTCGCGCACACTAAACTCTTAGGATGACGGCTTGCGTTGGCCAGCCCGGTTCCGGCTGGCTGTCTGAATGCCAAGAACGGCTACGAGGGGCCCGCCGCTAAGCTACTTCTTCCCTTTTTTGTGAGGGGCAGGCTTGGCAGCAGGTTTTTCCTTATGCCCGGCAGCGTCGGACACCTGTTTCGCCTTTGAGATCGCAGCATGGGCCTTCGCATGCTTCTCTGCCTTTGTTGGTTTCTTCTCTTTTTCCTTTTTCTTGGGCTGCTCCTTGATGCCAGACAGCTTCCGGAGCATCTTTTCGCGATCTTCTGGGGTTTTACCACGGCCATTCAATTGGGCAGCGAAGACTTCCTGGACAATGTGATCAAACTTCTGCCCGCGTGGCATACCAAGTGCCTCGAGTTCATTGCTCACCACTGGGAGCGCCTGACGAACCGGGCGCCACTTGTGGAGATAAGACTTGAGCTTTGAAACGGCCGCAGAGTTATTCGATTCGGCCAGAAGATACGCGACCACATCGGCAGGCAACTTTTCGATCAAGTGATATGCGTCGATCGGCGTCTTGGCCTTCTTGCCAGCAAGATCCTTCTCGAATTCCTTTGCTTTCTCAGGGAAATCTTCGATGAGCTGAATTTCGGCCGAACGGAAACCGAGCTTGGACAAAACGCTCCCGAGTTCACGGTCTTTCAGGCGGCCAAGGATGGCCAGCATCATGGGAGTCGCGAGACGCGGACGGAAACCTGCCATGAAGAGTTCGTCGCGGACCTTGATGAGGCGGGAAATCGCGTCGTAGTCAGGATGTTTCTTGGCGATGAGTGGATGGACCAGCTCGAGCAGATCAAGATTGTCCCACTCCTTCAGGATCAGGTGAGGGCGTTCTTCGCGAGCCAGTGCACGCAACTCTTCGCCCGCGTCCTCCGGAGTAATAGTCTTCTGGAGTTCCCGCTCGATGGCGAGATTGAACCATTCCTGGGTCCGCGCTTCGAGCTTGAAGCCCATGCGTGCAGCGATGCGGGCCGCTCGCAGGAGACGGATCGGCTGATTGGTGAAGCTGTGAATCGTGAGTGCCCGCACTTCGCCGTGCTCGATGTCGGACAGCCCATTGGTGGGATCGAGGAGCAATCCGCGGGACGCAGGATTCAGCGAGATGGCGATGGCATTCAGGGAGAAATCGCGGCGACGCAGATCTTCCATGATCGTCGACCAGCGGAGTTCCGGCCGAGTGCCGGGCCGAACGTAATATTCATCGCGAGCGGCAGCGAGACTGCCTTCGACCTCACCGGCAAAGAGAATCTCGGCGTGACGCGTTTTCTCGTCTTCGATCAGCACTTTGGCGCCACCCTTTTCGAGTTCGCGAGCCATCTTCGAAGGGTTTCCCTCGACGGTGAAGTCGAGATCGCGCAGGTTGGCTCCGGTGATCAGGTCGCGAACCGTCCCGCCGGTGAGGTAGACGTTGAATCCCATGGCGGCCGCCAATTCCTGGACACGAAGCATGGCAGCGCGCTGCTCGGGAGAAAGGCGGCTTTCGAGCAAAAACATGTAATCAGGCATTGCACTCCTTCCGCGTTAGGGTGGACCGCGCAAACCAAGTCGCACCCGCGATGGTCCCTATTGCCGTCCCGAGCGCGCTAGGCGCGCGGGTGATGAGCCTTGTAAATCTGCTTCAAGCGCTCCTCCACGACGTGGGTGTAAATCTGCGTCGTAGAGATGTCGCTGTGACCGAGCATCAACTGGACGGAGCGGAGATCGGCGCCACGTTCCAGCAGATGTGTTGCAAAACTGTGACGGAGCATGTGGGGCGTGAGCGCCACACGCAAACCGGCCTTCCGGCCATAGGCCGAGAGAATCTTCCAGACGCCGACGCGGCTGAAGGCCCCGCCACGACGGTTCAGAAACAGATAGGGCGAATTCGCGAGGGTGCCCTTGCCAAGAAGCTGCGGGCGAGCTTCGCGAAGGTACTTTTCGACAAGCGCTGTGGCCTTCTTACCGATCGGAACTATGCGTTCCTTGTCGCCCTTGCCAATGCAACGAACGCAGCCGACGGTGCGGTCCAGGTCCATGACGCGGAGACCGATCAGTTCCGAAACGCGAAGACCGCTGGAGTAGAGCACCTCAAGCATTGCGCGATCGCGAAGGCCGATGGCGATTTTTTCATCCGGCTGGGCGAGCAATCTCTCGACCTCATCGAGACGCAGATAGCCAGGGAGAGAGCGTCGAATCTTGGGTGATTCGAGGTTCAAGGATGGATCTTCAGAGACCAGTTCCTGAACCTGCGCAAACCGGAAGAAGTTGCGCAGCGTGACGAGATGGCGTGCGACGGTGCGGCTCTCGAGCTTCTGATGGAACAGACCGGCGAGAAAGTCGACCAGATCGTCGCGACGGACGGATTCCAAGGTGAGCTTGCGCTTCTTGGCAAAGGCATCGAACTTCACGAGGTCGCGCCGATACGCCGACACGGTGTTGTTCGAAAGCCCTTTCTCCACGCGCACATGCGTCAGAAACGAACTAATCGCAGCACCCATTTCCATCAGGCACCTGCCAATTCTTCGGCGGATTCGCGGCGGGTGGCGATGCCGTAGACTTCCTCAATTTCGGGACAACGGAACAGCCATGTCAAACCGATATACAGAAGCGTAGCGCCACCGATGAGCGCAATGAAGATCAGCAGTTGATTGAAAAAAGCGTATTGCAGGGTGAATTTCACGTAGTAATTGGCAATGGCACAGGCAACGCCCATAAGCGCGGCGCAAAGGGAGATCTTGCCGATGGAGTGAACAATACCGATGGTGCCAAGCGCGCCATAGCGAATCCGAAAAATGAAAAACAGCGTGAAGAAGTCGAACAGCGTCGCGAGGACTGTAGCAAGCGCCGGGCCACCATTCTGAAATCGATGATAGAGGTAGTCGTTCTTGAGGAAAATGAAATTAAGGATGATGTTTAAGGTGAACGAAATGAGCGCGACGATTACCGGCGTTTTCGTATCGCGCGCCGAGTAAAAGGCCGGAACGATGAGTTTTACACAAGCCAGCGCAGGAAGGCCGGCGGCGTAATACAGAAGCGGGCGCGCGGTGAGGCGCGTGGATTCGGCCACGAACTGACCATGCTGGAAGAGCATGCGAATAATGGGTTCGCGCAAAATCATGAGACCAACGGCGGCAGGGATGGTGATATACGCGACGATTCTTACGGCGAAGGTGAACGTGCGCTTGAGCCCCTCAAAGTCGTTGTCGGCCGCCTGGTGAGACATCATCGGAAGAATCGCGGTGGCTACGGCGATAGCATAGCCACCGAGAACGAGTTCCATGACGCGGTCAGAAACATAAAGAGCTGCAAGGCTGCCCTGCGGCATGCGGGCTGCGCTGACAAAGAACGTGTCGACGAAGAAGTTGATTTGTGCCACGCCCATACCGAAAAAACGCGGGAACATGAGCCGCGCAAAACTGCGAATGCCGGGATGGGAGAACGAGATGGCAAAATCGAAGCGCATACCGCGCCGGACGAGCTGCGGAACCAGGATCAAGAACTGCAGCGCGCCGCCCACCAAAACACCCACCGCCAGCGAGACCGCAGGCGATTGAAAGTACCGCCAGACCGCGGCCGTCGAGAAGATGATGATCGAGAGATTCAGGAGAACCGTCGTGGAGGCGGGCAGAGCGAACTTGTGGAAAGAGTTGAGGATGCCCATGCCGAGGGCGGCAAGACCAACAAAGTAGAGATACGGGAAGATAATGCGGTTAAGATTGGTGGCTTCTTCGTAGCTGGTTTCGCGGTCCTGCGGCGAGGAGAACGTGTGAATGACGACCGGGGAGAAAACGACGCCAAGCACGGTGATGATGGCGAGAACCAAGGCCAGGGTCCAAAATATGCGATTCGCGAAGGCCCAAAGCTGCTGCGGCGAGGCGCCGCGCATGAACCCAGTGAACACCGGAATAAAGGCGGCGGCAACGGTGCCTTCGCCGATCAACCGGCGGGCGAGGTTGGGAAGGCGGTAGGCAAGAACGAAGGCGTCGGCGGAGAGGGTGGTGCCGAGGAGGAAGGAGATACGCTGGTCTCGTACGTAACCGAGAACCCGACTGACGATGGTCACCAGAGAAATGATCGATGCGGATTTTAGGATTTGCTTCTTCTCGGTCAAAGAGGGCCCCTCGGGGACCTAAAGCCAATAAAAACAATGAGTTGACAGGAAAATCGTGCTTAACATAACATGATTCAACAATAAGATTCAACGGCTTTGTTATTTTGCATGGAAAAAACCGCTTGAAAACAAAAGCAGCCGCTTCGACCCACAAGAAAGTGATCGTTGAGCTTCTCGACAAGAAGCTCGTGAGGGGGTATGTGAACCCGGGGAGGCTGGGGAGGGGGGAGGGGGAGGTCGACCTCCTGACCCAGGACGGTGCCCACGAGCAAGTACCCATGGGGAAGGTCCGGGCGGTGTACTTTGTGCGAGATTTGGAAGACGACATTGAGCTGGAGCGGAAGAGCTTTCTAAGCCGGCCGAAGCTGGATGGGTTGTGGGTAAGACTGCGGTTTCAAGACGGGGATAGCCTGGAGGGAGTGATCCCGAACGATCTGCTGGGTTTCCTTGACAACGGCGTCCAGATCACGCCCCCTGATTTCAATTCCAACGCCGACCGGATCTACGTGCCGCGAAACGCCCTGACGGAGATGACGGTCCTCGGAGTCGTGGGGATTGCGAGAAGAAAGCCGGCGGGAGCAGGCGAAGGGGCGCAACCGAGACTGTTCAACGAGTGATTCTTTACCAGGTGCCGATGCGAACAACCGCCTGAGTGGAGATTTTCAGGCCTTCTTGAGGGTGGATCGGGCCAACGTCGTTCATCCACGAGTGGGTGTACTCGAGGTTGAGCACCCGCCAGGCAAAAGGACGAGTAACCACCCAATCGAAGCCACCACCTATGGCCATGCTCGGTCCGTTCTGAGCGGTTTCGAACGAATAGTCGCTGCGCTTGGGATAGTGCCCGAGAGAACCGCTGCCATCGTTCCACTCCTTAAGGAGCTTCTTGCGGAGTTCCTGATCCATGATCTCTTGCGTGACTTTTCTTCCCCCGAACATGAACTGGCCAAATGGGGAGAAACTGTGCGCGGCTCGAGGCGTCCAGCGCAATCCACCACCATAGAAAAGCGAGTCCGCGCTGACGTTGTAAGGATGCTGATTCATGATGAGGCATCCACTCTCTTCAGTGAGGACTTGAAGCTTGGGATTCACGCGAGCCGCGCCGCTGCCGCCACCACCGATGCACGACCCGCCGCCCAGAAAGGTCTCGTAATAAGGGAACGCCGTAAGCTCGATATCGGCTTCCTTCGGGTGAGGGTTGACCCAATCGACCCCGGGAGCCTTCCAGGCGTCCTTGCGATAGATGAACGGCTTTTGCCCCGTGCCATCCCGGTAGTCTTCCAACAGCGCAAGCCGTTCTTCATAGTTGCCGCCAAACAGACCGAGGCGTGTGTCACGGGACCACGGAGGCCGGAAGGCCATCATGTTCGCGAAAGTCCGGCCGGGATTCAGAAAGCTACGGGCGAGAATGATGACGGTGCGGTTGGCCGTACGGTTCTCAATGCCCATGATGATGTAACGATCGGCGGCATCCTCGGCCAGCATAGTGCAGAACCCCAACGTGGGAGTGTCCACGAGGGTGATGAAGCCCGGGGAGGCGTGTAGCATGACGTTGCCGATGGAGGCTTCGCTGACGGGGCCAATCTTCCACTGTGTGTGCCAGACGGCCGAGTAGGCCATGGAGCGAAGCATGCTGACCCAGTATTCGTGCCCGTCACCCCATTGGACGAGCCGGTATTTGGGATCGTTCTGGCGCTCGATAAAACCGAAAACCGAGCCCTCGATTGGATGGCCGACGAAGGGCGCCATGAAGTGGTCGCTATCGCTCCAGCCGCGCAATTCGGAGACAGAGTGCAGATAGTCTTTCAGCCAGGGCCCGTTAAGCGCGTCTCGCGTACCCGCTTCGGTGACGATGTCGAAAGAGTGCATGATGCCGGTGTAGAGGAGAGACTGGCCGATGGCGGGAACCCAGCGGAACGCGTTCTCGTTACGCTTCTTTGTGTTGTCAGGCACCGGCTGAATGGAAGGATCGGACGGGGTGGGCTTGTTCCCGGCGTTCGCAGATGGGGAGGTGGTGACACGAGGCCCAGAGGTGTGGGGAGGCAGCGGATCAGGCGAGAAAACGAAAGACCACTGCTGGTCGAGGATCTGCGGGGCCTGATATTGCGTGAAAAAGCTGTCGTCCCCAATCGACGAACGGCCCGCCGGTTGCTGGGCAGCGAGCGTAACCGCCGTGCAGTCAAAGCAAATCAGGGTAATGATGCTGAGAGTGAACCTGCGGAGCGAAATCAAACTACCTCCCTTGCCTTTCGCTGTGAAACCAGATTTCAGACGAGCAGCGAACGGTATCGGGCGGTCAAATCCACAGCGCTGCCAAAGATTACCCCAAGTAAGTTACCAAAATGTGAAGCGCCTTGGGAGTCCAAGTTGCCCCTGAAATTTGCGGCCATGCTTCAGCGTCTGTACTTGAGATTTGCCAGTGTGCGAGACTCCGGAGTTAAGCTGTCAACGTACGTGTGCCGTCAGGAGCCGAGTCCATGAGACTGCAAGACGTTGCGGAGAAGTTGGGATGCCGATTAGAGGGAGAGCCCTCGACAGAGATTGCGGGAGTGGCCGGGATCGACCACGCCCAGCCGGGACAGTTGACGTTTCTCGCCAACCGGCGGTACTCGCCTCTATTGAAGACGACCAGAGCTGCGGCGGTGCTTGTGGAGGAAGGCATCGAATTGCCGCGGGAAGCAGGGCTGCCGCCGCTCGCGGCTCTGAGAAGCGCCAACCCGTATCTAGCGTTCGCGCGGGCCATTGAGCTGTTTTATTGTCCCCCTGCGTACCTGCCGGGAGTACACGTTACCGCGGTGATTGCGAAGACAGCGAAGATCGGGGTGAATGCGCACATAGGACCCTATTGCTTTGTGGATGAGGGCGCGGAGATCGGTGATGGGGCAGTGCTGCACAGTTTTGTGACGATCTATCGAGACGCGAAGATCGGGAGGGGGTTTTTCGCGCACGCGCATGCGGTGGTGCGGGAGAACTGCCGGATCGGCGACCGTGTCATTCTGCAGAACGGCGTGATTATCGGAGGCGACGGCCTGGGATACGCGAAGCACGCGGATGGCACGTGGCACAAGATGCTGCAGTCGGGGCCAGCGGTTTTGGAGGACGACGTGGAGGTGCAGGCCAATGCGTGCGTCGACCGGGCCACCGTAGGGGAGACTCGCGTTGGCCACGGAACCAAGATTGACGACCTGGTGCTGGTGGGACACGCGGCACAGGTTGGCGCCAACACCATGCTATGCGGACAGGTGGGTTTAGCAGGCTCGACGAAGATCGGCGACAACTGCATCCTTGCGGGACAAGTGGGCACCGCGGGCCATCTGACGGTAGGAGACGGCGCCGTGATCACGGCGCAGAGCGGTGTGCCGAACGACGTACCGGCGCGGGCGCTCTATTCGGGCTACCCAGCGGTAGAGAACCGGCAGTGGCTGAAGATGATGGCGGCGCTGAATCGGCTGCCAGAATTGCAGAAGCGCGTGCAGGCGCTGGAGAACGAGTTGGAACAGATGCGGAGCAAGGAAGTAAAGAAGTAAAGAAGTAAAGATGCAAAGAGAAAAAGCAGATCCCCCACTCCGTTCGGGATTACGGGCTCCTGTTGGTTAAGCGGCACCGGGAAAACCGATGGGGCGTTGATCGGGAGGGAGACCCGCGGCCAAGCGGTCATGAAGTTCCTTGGTCAGCACTTCCCTCTCGTCCAGTGTGTAACTCGCCGGGTCAATCGGGTCCAGGAACTCGACGAGAATTTCTCCGGGCCTGATCTTCAGCTTGCGCTTCTCCATGATGCGGTGCGCATTCGAACACGCGACCGGAATCAGGGGCACGCCGGACTTGATCGCCATAACCGCAGTTCCCTTCTTGAATTCCTGCAGGCGGCCATCGGGGCTGCGGGTACCCTCGGGATAAATCAGGAAGGATTGGCCGTTGCGCAACTCGGCGGTAGCCCTTTCCAGGCTTTCAATCGCGGATTCCCGGTTGAACCGGTCGACCGGGATGAAGTGGGCAAGATGAAAGGCCTGGCCGACGATAGGCCACTCGAAAAGCGAGCGCTTGAGCAAAATGGCGATGCGGCGCGGAATGGCGCCAACCACGGCGGGCGCGTCGGCAGAACTCGTGTGATTCGCGGCAAAGATGCAGGTACCGGGAGGGATGCGCTCAATGCCCTTAACCTGGACACGTACGCCGACGCAATTCACAAAAAACATGACACCCTTGACGCCCGCCCAGTAGAGCGGGTCAACATGCCTGGTGATGAAGGTGTAAACGAGCAAGGGCGGACCCAGGATCAAGACGTAGAGGCTGAGAAAAACGCACATGAATACGGTACGAAACATGGATGAGTAATACGTTATTAGTTTTCCGCTTTAAGTAAAACAGGAATCACCACCTTAATAGGTTCAGTGTTTCAGCGCGGTGACGGGGTCAGTGGTGCCGTGCAGAATGCCTTCACGGATGCGCTTGGCGCGAGCATCGGCGTCGGGGGCTTCGACCACGGCATAGAATTTCTCGAGGACTTCCCCGAGGCGAAAGTCGACGTTGAGTTCCTTGTCGTCGCGATGGATGCGAAGGTGAAGGTCCTCGCCGGGTTTCTGTTGCGCAGCCCAGCGGTCGGGGTGGCGCGGCACATCACCGTTGTTCCAACGCAGGATTTCGTCTCCAACCTTGAGTCCGGCTCTTTCGGCCGGGCTACCTGACTCGACGCTGGCGACAAGCCAAGGCGCGTTCGGTTCGCGCTGCGCGGAGAAGGCGAGTACGGCCCGCTCAACGTCCTTCTCCTGAAGGGCGAGCCCGGCCCTTGCAAGCAATTGGCGATAGGGCAAGGGCTGGGCATCGCTCACATATTTGTCAAAAAAGTCGGCCAGAGAGCTCCCCGCGATCTTCTCGGCGGTGAGACGAACGTCGAGGCTATCGCGGTAAAACTTGCTTTGCTTGGCGAAATCGTCGTTCATGGCGCGCAGTACATCGTCGAGGCTGTGCTGGTTGTCGGTGCGGTCTCGAATCAGGATGTCCAGAAGCACGCCGAGAACCTGGCCCTTTGTGTAATAGGAGACGCTGTGGCCGGGTTGATTGTAGAGGGCGTATTTCTCGAGCCAGGCATCGAGACTGGATTGCTCGGCGCTCTGCCATTGATCCGCAGGGCGAGATTCCAATTCGGTGATCTGCGCACTCAGGTCCTGATAGAAGTCCTGCTTGTTCCAGAGGCCGGAACGCACCAAGGCATAAGAACCATAGGTATCCGTGACGCCTTCGGCGAACCACAGCGCACGTGTGTACATCTCGTGCGTGTAGTCGACAGGCTCCAGCGTGGCGGGGCGAATACGCTTTACATTCCAGAGGTGAAAGAACTCGTGTGCGGAAACGTTGGCGAGGTAGGCGCCTGAAGGAACATTAATGGCGGTGGAGTTGGCGTGTTCCATGCCACCGCCGCTGCCGCCGGCGGCTTTGCCGACGTGGAAGATAAAGGTGTAGCTGTCGTAGGGAGCACCGTCCATGAGTTTGGTTTCGTACTGGACGATTTTTCGGAGCGCGGATTCAACGTCATGCTTCTTGTAGTTGTCGCCATGAATCACGACGCGGACGGAGGGAGAGACGTCGTGCAGGGTGAACTCTTCGAACCGGGAGGCTTCGATGGGCGAGTCCGTTAAGGAGTCGAAGGTGGCTGAGGACACGAGAATGCGCTTGCCGAAAGCATCTCGAATGCCTGCATCCCTGGTGCTCGCGGCAGTGGCAACTTGCCAGTCGATGGGCACATCTTTCAGGATCAGGGATGCCGCTTCGCTGCGACGGTCGGGGACATACAGCAGGATCATCGCAGGATTGATGAAGGCATGATCGGAGTTGAGCTGGGAGTTGAAGGGACCGACATCGTCCCAGAAGGTGGCGTATCGAATCGTCACCGTACCGTTCGCTTTGACGAACCAGGTCAATTTGTCGAGTTTTTCGATTTCCGCGCGCTGGCCATTGGCAGACGCTTCCACCTGTTCGACATGGCTGCTGAAGTCGCGGATTTGATAAAGCGCGTTCCAGGCAGCCATTTGGAGCTTCACGCCGCCCTGGACGTCGGACACTTCCATCGTGACGTGGAAAAGGTGCTGCTCCGGGTGAGCCAGGGAGACTTCATAGCGGATCGATGCGAAAGCCGCGGGAGACAAGCAAGCTATAAACAGAAGCGCGATCGTGAAGAGTTTGCCCAAGCGCGTGGCGAGCCTTTGTCCGGAGCTCGGGGCGAGCAGAAATCCGTTCCTGAAGGATGTAGGCGTCACTGAGCGGAGACCTCGGGGCCGGGATGCGCGGCGAGCCGCTTGAGAAGTTTTTCGCACAGGCCATCGAAACTACCGTTGGACATCACCAAGAGTAAATCGTTGGGCCGAGCTTCAAGAGCAAGGAATTCCGCAATAGCGTCGGCGCCCGGAAAAACCTGGGCATCCTTGCCGAGCTGTTTTACGGCGTTTGCGATGGACTCGGGATCCAATCGCTGATCGTCGGCGAGTTGTGTAGCGCGATGAACGCTGCCGAGAATGACGCGGTCGCCGAGAGCGAGCGCCAGCGGAAGCGCATCCTGAAAGACGCGGCGGCGCATGGAATTCGAACGAGGCTCGAGAATGGCCCACAGGCGTCGCTTCGGCCAACGGAGGCGTGCCGCCTCAATCGTGGCGCGAATGGCTGTGGGGTGATGGGCAAAATCGTCAACGACGAGAATGTTGTTGATTTCTCCCTTCACGTCCATTCGACGCTTGACGCTCTGAAAGGTCGCCAGCGCCTGGGTAATGGACTCGCGGCGAATACCGCGACCCTGCGCGACAATCAGAGCGGCAAGGGAGTTGAGCACATTGTGACGGCCGGTGGCCGAGAGCAGCACTTCGCCGTAGGACTCGCCCTTGTAGTCCACGTGGAAGCGCATTTGGTCGCGCTCGATGGAAACATCCGAGGCGACCCAGTCGTTGCCCGGTTCGAAGCCGTAGGTAACGACGGGACAAAACGCTTTCTCTGTGACCTGGCGCAGTGCTTCACCGGCGCCCGAATCGCCCCACACGATGACACGGCCACGGCGCGGAACCAGGTTGACGAGGCGCTTAAAGGCCAACTGATAGACCTCGAAACTGGCGTAGATGTCGGCGTGGTCGTATTCGACCGAAGTGATGATCAGGTCATCGGGCTGATAGTGGAAGAATTTGGCGGCCTTGTCCCAGTAGGCCGAGTCATACTCATCGCCTTCGAGGATAAAGTCGGGGCCACCGCTGAGGCCATAGCTCTTGCCGAAATTCTCCGCGACACCGCCCACCAGGAAATTGGGGCGCTTGTTCGCGACGTGGAAGATCCAGGCCAGCATGGCGGTAGTGGTGGTTTTGCCGTGGGTGCCGCTGACGACGATGGAATGCTTGCCGGGAAGGAATTCCTCCTCGAGGATTTCCGGCAGCGAACGGTGCGGCAATTTGCGATCGAGCATTTCCTCGACTTCGACGTTGCCCCGCGAGATGGCATTACCAACGACGATGAGGTCGGGCGCAGGCGTCAAATTCTTCGCGTCGAACGATGTGGCGTAGGGAATCTCCAGCGACTCGAGGAGAGTGGATGCCGGGGGATAAACGCCGGCGTCGGAACCAGTGACCTTATAGCCCGACTCGCGAAGCATTCCGGCAAGCGGAGCCATAGCCGAGCCACCGATGCCGATCATGTGAATGTGCTTTTTGGTAGCCAAGTTCCCTTCCCGATCAGTCTTTCACCGCTGGTTCCAGAAACTCAAGAGTACCCTCACCGGCGGCACGCAGACGGGCACGAATGCCGAGAGGAATGGTGAGCATGGCGCGTTCCGCGTGGCCTACAGGCGCGCCGTAAACAATCGGAATGCCGAGCGGCGTAAGGATGTGCTTGCAGACCGCGCGAACTGTGGGGCTATTGGGGATCGGCGGCTCGGAGCTGGGAAACTCGCCGAGGATGATTCCGCGGATGTTGGCGAATTTGCCGGCCTGCTTGAGGTGCATCAAGGCACGATCGACCTGGTAGGGCTTCATGTGCGTGTCTTCAAGAATCAGGATGGCGCCATCGGTCTCGATTTCCCAGGGTGTTCCGAGCGATGTCTGGAGTATCGTCAGGCAACCGCCAAGGAGAACGCCCTCCACTTCACCCGGTGAAAGAGACTCACCGCCGAGATTGACCGACCAGTTGCCACTCACGTTGGAGACGGCGTTCAGGAAAGATTCATCGTCGAAGCCACGCAGATCGTTGGGGCCGTGGTCGAAACCAGCCGCGATCATCGGACCGTGGAAGGTGACCCAGCGACACGTTTGCCAGAGGAAAGCTTGGAGAGCGGTGACATCGCTGTAGCCGATGATGCATTTCGGCACGCCTAAGTCGTCAGGACGCAGCGAGTCGAGCAGATAATTTGAGCCGTAACCGCCGCGCAGAGCGATCAAGCCATCGAATTCGGGATTGCGCAGGGCGCCGAGAAAGCCCTGGAGCCGCTCTTCGGCGGGCGCGGCAAAGTAGCCGGACGGCAGAAACTCGTGAGCGGGAACCACGTCAAAACCGAGGCGGCGCAATTCCAGGATGCCCATCTGCATGTCGGCAGCAGATGCGGGTGGCGATGCCGGCGCGAAGTACGCGATGCGCGCGCCACGACGGAGCGGTTTCGGTTTCAATGGCAAGCCGACAAGATTGTTCATTCGTGGTGGCCGTTGGAAGGAACTATTTCAGTGACGACGCCCTGGCGATTGAGCTGATTCATGATGGCAATCTGCTGGGTGTGACTGACCTCAGCCTGAAATTCGACGATCGAAGCCGTGCCGGCCATAGAGATACGAAACTGCAATGGGACGATGCCCATGACCGTGAGCAGCTTGTGAACCTCCGCTGCCACACTCTCGGCATGGCTGGTGGTGAAACGGAAGACCACACTATGCATTTTCAGGTTGAAGCGCTGAATTGCCCAGGCGATGACGATCAGTGCGAATAAGACGATGGCTGTGGCACCGGCTGCGACGCCGTAGAACCCTCCGCCGGCGGCCATGCCGATGGCGGCCTCGACGAAAATCGTGGCGGCCGTGGTCATGCCGACTTGGCCGGCGCCGTCTTTGATGATGGCACCTGCGCCGAGAAAGCCGATTCCCTGTACGATGTTCGAGGCGATGCGCGTGGCGCTCGAGTCGCCCCAGATGTGGGCTAACTCTGCGGACATCATGGTGAACATGGCAGTCGCAAGACAGACAAACATGGAGGTGCGAATGCCGGCCGGGCGGCGTTTCAGGTCGCGTTCAAGCCCGATAAGCGCACCCATAGCCGCAGCAAAAAGAAGGCGCTCAAGAACTTGTTCAACGGAAAACATGGCAGGGCGGCCCCTACCGCCGTAAGCCGATTCTAGCCAAGTTACAGAGCGAATTGCGTCAGTTTTGAGAAGTGCCGTGCCCTTGCGTGTATCTCCGATTTCTTCAGCGTGAGCAAGCGCTCAAGTCCGAAACGCTCGACGGTGAAGCTGCCGAGCACGGAACCATACACCATGGCGCGGCGGAGCGAGGCGTCGGAGGTGTTACCGGCACCGGCGAGATAGCCCATGAAACCGCCGGCAAAGCTGTCGCCCGCACCTGTCGGATCGTGCGGCTCCTCCAGAGGGAAGGCCGGCACGCAAAAGACACCGTGCTTGTCCACCAGCATGGCGCCGTATTCTCCGCGCTTCACGACAAGCGTGGACGGACCCATCTTGAAAATATGCTTGGCGGCGCGGAGCAGGTTGTGTTCACTGGAGAGTTGACGCGTTTCCGAGTCATTGATCATCAGCACATCGACGTGCTTGAGCGTTTTCCGCAGCTCCTCATTGGTGCGCTCGATCCAGTAGTTCATGGTGTCCATGGCGACGAGCTTCGGCCGGCGTTTAACCTGATGCAGAACGTCGCGTTGGAGATCCGGGGCGATGTTCGCGAGGAAAACGAACTTGGAGTTCGTGTACTTCTGCGGCAGGCGAGGCTTGAAGTCCGCGAAGACGTTCAGTTCGGTCGTGAGGGTGACGCGTTCGTTGAGGTTCTCGGAGTATCGCCCGGCCCAGAAAAAGCATTTTCCCGCAGTGCGTTCGAGGCCTTCTATATCGATGGAACGCTTGCGGAGAATGGCTTCATCGTTGGCGTGGAAGTCGTCGCCTACGACGGCTACAAGATTGACGTGCGTGAAGAAGGAAGCCGACACGGCAAAGTAGGTAGCCGCGCCGCCAAGAGTGCGATCGACCTTGCCGTAAGGGCTTTCGAGCGCATCATATGCAACAGAACCAACGACGAGAAGAGACACGAGATTCTCCTAGGAGAGATATTTGCCCAGAATTGCGGCGAGAGTCTTTTTGGTTTTTGCGGGAACCAGCTTCGGGTTCGTCAGGATGGCGTGCTTCAGCGCGCTGCCACACCTGCAGGCACGATCCGCCGGAATGCTCTTGATCGCCTGCTTGAGCACGTTCTGGGCATTGGTAGCGTTCTGATTGAGCGTCGCAATAATCGTCGCCACGGTGACGGAGTCATGATCCGGATGCCAGCAATCGTAATCGGTGATCATGGCGATGGTGGAGTAGCAGAGTTCGGCTTCGCGAGCGAGTTTCGCTTCGGTGACGTTGGTCATGCCAATCACGTCGAATTTCATGGCGCGATGGAAGTTAGCCTCGGCCAGAGTGGAAAATTGCGGGCCCTCCATGCAGATGTAAGTGCCTTTGCGGTGGACGGGGACCCCACAGGAAACGCAAGCATCGGAGAGCACAGCCGAGAGGTCCGCACAGGTCGGCTTGTCGAAGGTAACGTGAGCGACGATGCCGTTGCCGAAGAAGGTAGATTTGCGCCCCTTGGTGCTGTCAAAAAACTGGTCTGGAACGAGAAACTCCCCAGGCCGGATTTCTTCCTGCAGCGACCCAACCGCGCTGACGGAAATGATCCGCTCGACACCGAGAAGCTTCAGGGCGTAAATGTTGGCGCGGAAGTTCAGTTCGGTGGGCAGAATGAGATGGCCGCGGCCGTGGCGCGCGAGAAACGCGACGCGCTTTCCTTCCACGGTGCCGATCACGAAGGCGTCGGAAGGATCGCCGAAGGGCGTCTTCACCCGAACCTCACGGACATCCTTGAGTCCCTCCATAGCGTAGAGGCCACTGCCGCCAATCACTCCAATTTCCGCGGTTGGACCCTTGGTCCGCGCACTCTTCTCCTTCGACTTCCTGGCCTGAGGCATTCCTGTTTCTCCTGGAGGTTACCGGCTCAGATCAACCGGTTCGATTTCGATTTTGCCGTCGCGCTGGTGGAGCGTGGCCGCGGGAACGTCAGGATCATGGCCAAAGACGACGATCCAGTTTTCCGCCACCATGCGCGAGACCCAGTGGCGTTTTGTTTCGAGCGTCTGGAGCGGAAAAAGGTCGTAGGCCATGATCCAGGGCAAAGCAATATGGTGCCGCGTCGGCAGCAAATCTGCAACAAAGGCCAGCGTTTTGCCGCCGCCCTTGATTACCACCGCTTGAATGTTGGCGTTGTGACCGGGGATGCGGGCCACCGAGACACCGGGGAGGACCTCGTTGTCCCCTTCGACCAGATCCCAGCGGCCTTCCTTGGAGATGGAAGCAAAATTCTCGGGGAAATAGCTCGCGCGGTCTCGCTCCGTAGGATTCATGGCGTGTTCGAGTTCGGCTCGTTGGACGATGTAGCGAGCGCGGCGAAAGGTGGGCACGACTCGATTCTGATGGACACGCGTATTGCCGCCACAATGATCGAAGTGGAGGTGGGTGTTGATCACGAGATCGATCTGGTCGGGCGTGACGCCGGCGCGGGTGAGCGAGTCCATCATGGGGTCCCCGTCCTGGACGTTGTAAATCGAGCGGAGCTTAGGATCCAGCTTCGTGCCATTGCCGGTCTCGATCAGGATATTTTTCTTCTCGGCGCGAACGAGCAGTGAATTCGCGCGCATGCGGATGCGGTTGTTGACGTCGGGAGGCGACTTCTTCTCCCAAAGCACCTTGGGGACAACGCCGAACATGGCGCCGCCATCCAGGCCAAAGGTCCCGGAGTCGATGAATTGAACTTCGATATTGCCAAAATGCATGGGTTGGGTAGCTCCGTTACAAGAGCGCCCGCCTTCCCTCGAACTCATGGCAACTAGGAGGCGGCCGCTACAACTTCGTTCCGTTCAGAATTTCGTTTACGGCAGAAAACGGGTCCTTCTTTCGTTCCGCCACGGCGGCGGCCAATTCGGTGAGACGAGCTTCCCCACCCTTGCCACCCAGGACTTTCTCAAGCAAGCGCGACTCGAGCATCTCGATGAGGCGATTTTTCCAGTGCTCGATGTGTTTTTTTCGTCGATTGCCACTGGACTCGAAATGCTTGCGGAACTTTTCGACCGTGTCGGCAAGTTGATCGATGCCGCGGTTCTCCGTGGCCACGGTGCGAACGATGGAAGGGTGCCAGCCATCGCGTGGCATTGCGAGCGACAACATCGCGTGCAACTGCTCTTCCAGGCGATCGGCGCCCTCGCGGTCAGCCTTGTTCAAAACGAATATGTCACCAATTTCCATCAAGCCGGCCTTCATGTTCTGAATATCGTCGCCGAGGCCAGGGACGAGAACCACAAGGACGCAGTCGGCGAGGCGGACAATGTCGATTTCATCCTGCCCGACACCGACCGTTTCGATGAGCACCTGGCGCTTACCCGCCGCATCGAGAAGGAGGGCCACTTCCGCCGTGGACCGGGCGAGGCCACCCAGGAAACCTCGAGTGGCCATGGAGCGAATGAATATGCCGGAGTCGCCGGCGTGGCCCTGCATGCGAATCCTGTCGCCAAGAATTGCTCCGCCTGAATAAGGACTTGTGGGATCGACGGCGACGACGCCGACACGCTGGTCCTGTTTGCGGTATACCGCGGCGAGGCGATCGACGAGGGTGCTCTTGCCCGTGCCGGGCGCGCCAGTGATGCCGGTGAGATAGGCGTGGCCGGTGTGCGGGAAAAGGTCCTGGAGGAGCTGTTCCGCGTCCGGAGCGTGATTCTCAATGGCGGTGATGGCGCGCGAGATGGCGCGGATGTCGCCCTGGCGGACCTTGGCGGCCCAGTTGTCCACAGGAACACTCATCGTGCGAGGTTACCTTGCGATGCTGGAGCGGCGAACAGCTGCATGCACCTATTATTTCTTGCCAAGGAGCTGACGCGCAATGACGAGGCGTTGAATTTCACTGGTGCCTTCGCCGATGGTGCAGAGCTTGACGTCGCGATAAAACTTCTCGGCGGGATAGTCTTTGATAAAGCCGTAGCCACCGTGGATCTGCACGCACTCATTGGCGACGCGGACGGCAACTTCGCTGGCAAAGAGCTTGGCCATGCTGGACTCGCGCGTGAAGCGAACGCTCTTCTGATCGGCAAGCCATGCGGCCTGATAGACGAGCAGGCGCGCTGCCTCAACCTCGGTGGCCATATCGGCCAGCTTGAATTGGATTGCCTGGAACTCGGCAATGGGTTGGCCGAACTGTTTGCGCTGCCTGGCGTAACGAGTTGCGGCTTCGAGGGCGCCTTGCGCCATGCCTAGGCCGAGGGCGGCGATGGAGATGCGGCCGCCATCGAGAATCTTCAAGCTGCTGATGAACCCTTCGCCCTCCGGACCGAGCAAATTGTCTGCGGGCACGTGGCAATCGGTGAACACGACTTCAGAGGTGTCGCTGGCGCGCATGCCGAGCTTGTTTTCTTTCTTGCCGGGACGAAAGCCGGGCATGCCTTTTTCGAGAATGAAGGCGCTGATGCCATGCGAGTCCTTCGATTTGTCGGTGACGGCCATGGCCACGCAAATATCGGCGTAGCTGCCATTGGTGGTGAAGGTTTTGGAGCCGTTCACTACCCACTCGTTCGCTTTTCGGACCGCGGTCGTGCGCGTGCCGCCGGCATCCGAGCCGGCCTCCGGCTCGGTAAGCGACCACGCACCGAGTTTTTTGCCCTGGGCGAGTGGCACCAGATACTTCTTCTTTTGTTCCTCGCTGCCGAACTTGTAGATGTGGTTGCAGCAAAGCGAGTTGTGGGCGGCAACGAATAGGCCAACGGAGCCATCCACGCGGGCAAGTTCCTCGATGACGGTAGCGTATTCTATGTAGCCGAGGCCGGCTCCGCCATATTCCTCGGGAAAGATGACGCCGAGCAGGCCCATCTCCGCAAGTTTCGGGAGAATCTCCGTCGGAAAGTGAGCCCTTTCGTCCCATTCGGAGACGTGAGGGCCGATTTCGCCTTCGGCAAATTCGCGGACGGACTTCCGGAGCTGGGTCTGTTCGTCAGTGAAGGTGAAATTCAAGATCAACCTCGCCTCAAAGCAAAAGATATGCCGAATGAAAGCTTAGCTTATAGGGCGCAATCGCGCACTAGTACGTTGCGGGAGAGTCACTCAGACATCCAGGAGAAGCTGACGTTGAGATGCCTCGCCCTGCAAACTGCGCAGGGCCTAAGCATGACACGCGAAACGGGCACCGACGGGTCTTACCAGCCGACGGGGTAGCCGTTCTTCTTGTTCTGTTCGTCGAGCCACGTTTTCAGAGGCGCGAAGTAGTCCGCGAGAGCGGTGGCATCGATCTGATCCTGCCCGGTCAGAACTTTGAGAGCATCCGGCCACGGCTTGCTCTGCCCCAGGGAGAGCATGGCGTTCAACCTCTCACCGGCGGCTTTATTGCCATAGAACGAGCAGCGGTGCAGAGGGCCTTCGGCGCCGGCGGTCTTGCAGAGCGCACGATAGAACTGGAACTGGTAGATGCGAGCGAGGAAGTACCGCGCGTAGGGCACATTGCCGGGGACGTGATACTTGGCGCCGGGGTCAAAGTCGGTCTCCGTACGCGCGACCGGTGGAGCGATGCCCTGATATTTCAGGCGGAGATCCCACCACGCCTTGTTGTACTGGTCAGGCTTGGCCTCGCCGGAGAACACTTCCCAGCGCCACTTGTCGATAATGAGACCGAAAGGAAGAAACGCAACCTTGTCGAGAGCCTGGCGGAGAAGGTAATCGATGTCGCCTGAAGCGGGAGGAACCGTATCAATCAGGCCGATGGTCTTCAGATACTCGGGAGTAATGGAGAGCGCAATGGTATCGCCGACGGCCTCGTGAAAGCCGTCGTTGGCGCTGTTCTGGAAGAGCGGAGGCTGCGTGTTGTAAGCGCGCTGGTAGAAGTTGTGACCGAGTTCGTGGTGAATGGTGCCGAAGTCTTCTTCGGTAATCTGAATGCACATCTTGATGCGCAGGTCGTCTTTTGAATCGACGTCCCAGGCGCTGGCATGGCAGACGACATCGCGATCCGCGGGCTTGGTGAAGAGGGAGCGATCCCAGAACGTGGCGGGAAGCGGCGCAAAACCGAGCGAGGTGAAGAAATTCTCGCCGTACTTCACCATCCCCTTCGCATCCGTCTTCCTGTCGACGAGGATCCTGGTCAGATCATAGCTCTGTGGAGGCTTCGGGGAATCCATCAAGTCGTAGATGTTTCCCCATTCCTGCGCCCAGATGTTGCCGAGGAGATCGGCAGGAATCGGGCCGTTCGGGGGAACCACGTCTTTGCCATATTTCTTGACGAGCTGACCACGGACGTAGGCGTGCAGTGAGAGATACAGCGGGCGGAGTTGCTCCCAGAGGCGGTCCATCTCTTTCGCAAACTGGTCGGGTGGCATGTCGTAGTTGGAGCGCCAAAGGGCGCCCACATCGGTGTACCCCAATTCGCGTGAACCTTCATTGCCGAGTTCAACCATGCGGGCGTAGCGCTGCCGCATTGGCGCACCCACAGCGTGCCAACCGACCCACGCGCGCTTGAGCTCCTCGGGATTGCGGCTGGTGGCCATCAGACGGCCAATCGCAGTCACGTCGAGACACGGCTTCTGATCGCCGTCGGGGCACCACTTCCCTTTTCCGTATTCGCCTTCAAGCCAGGCTTGAATCTGCGCCAACTCTTTTTGCGCCTTGGGATCGTCTGGTGCAGGAAAGCCGGTGGATAATTCGAGGAGCAACCGCTTGCGCGCGAGTTCGGGAACGAGCTGAACGTGGTCGAACCGGTGAGCCTCCCTGGCGTAGCGCGTGGCGGCGGTGTTGGCGATTTCGTTGGCATCGGCGGCGATCTGCTCGGTGTCGTCGGTGATGAAATTGGCGTGGACCCAGGACGCGCGGCTTGCTTTCAGGTTCAGGTCAAACAGGTCCTGTTCGGCATGGGAGATGAACTTCCCGGCATCCTTGGGAGTAGGAGCAGGGTTACTCTGCGGTTTGGCTGGGACAGCGGAGACGAGGAAACACACGACGACGGTAATGAAGCAGGACCAGATTCTTGTCATGGGGCTTTCTCCTGAAAGACGGGCGCGGCGGACTGCGGGATCTTAGGCCGTATGCCCGATTTTCTTCTTTACGACGGATTCCAGTTCAACTAGTGAGCGTTCGATTCCGGCTCGGTCCACGTTCCAGTGCGTAACGAGGCGGACGGAATAGAAACCGGTGTCTTGTGCCCAGACTCCTCTTGCGTGGAGGGCGTCGCACAGCTCGACAGCGTTCATGCCCGCGCCGGCGCAATCGAAAATGACAATATTGGTGCGCACGTTCGCTGGGTCGATCTTCAAGCCGGGCATACGGGAGATGCCTTCGGCGAGGCGCCTGGCGTTTTCGTGATCTTCATGAAGGCGGGAAGGAGATTTTTCGAGCGCGATCAGGCCTGCGGCGGCCAGCACGCCAACCTGACGCATGCCTCCGCCAAACATCTTGCGGAAAACGCGAGCACGCTCGATGAATTCCTTCGAGCCAACGATCAGGGAGCCAACCGGGGCGCCGAGGCCCTTGGAAAGGCAAAACATAACGGAATCAACGCGGGCAGTCATATGAGCGACGTTGTCTTGGAGAGCCGCCGCGGCGTTGAAAATTCGCGCGCCGTCCATGTGCACTTTCAGGCCAAGAGCGTGCGCGTTATCGCAGATTTCGTTGACGCGGGAGGTCTCGTAGACCGTACCACCGGCCATATTGCTGGAGTTTTCAAGGCAGATCAGCGCGGTCTGCGAATCGTAGTAGATTTTGGGACGAATCGCAGCCTCGATTTGGGACCAGGTCAGGATGCCATCGTCGCCGGCGCGAACGGCGCGGGGCATGCAGCCAGCGATCGCGGACATGGACGCGAGTTCGTAGAGGTTGACGTGGCCGCGGTCTTCGCAAATGACTTCATTGCCGTGATGGGTCCAGATACGCACCGAAATGAGATTGCCCATGCAGCCGGTGGGGACGAAGAGGGCCGCTTCCTTGCCGAAGATTTCGGCGGCGCGCTGCTGCAGGCGATTGACCGTGGGATCCTCGCCGTAGACGTCGTCGCCGACTTCGGCGGCGGCCATGGCGCGGCGCATCTCATCGCTGGGCCGCGTGACGGTGTCGCTGCGCAGGTCGACAACACCATCGACCGGCGAGACGTGGTCCGGGTCGACCAACTGATTTCCTTTGGCAACTGTATAGGTCATTGGAACTCCCTTGAAAAGTGGCCGCTACCAAGGCTCAGCGCAGCAGTTCGACCAGAACTTCGTTCGACACGCTCAACTTCGCCGGCGATAAGCGAACAAGGTCGCCCGTGCGTTCCAGCAAGCCGGTGGATGCAAGACGCCCGATCTTGTCGCCGAAGTTCACGCCGTAGCGGCGCTCGATGCGAGCGAGATTGATTCCGGACAACTGGCGGAGGCCCAGGAATATTTCTTCTTCGAGAGCCAGTTCGTCGGTAACGGTATCGACGTGTTCGATGGCCGAGCGCCCCTTTCCAATGGCGGCAACATACGCCAGCGAGTCATGCAAATTCGCCCAACGCTGGCGGCCCGAAAACGAATGAGCGCCGGCGCCAAAACCGAGATAAGGCTCGCGACGCCAGTATTTCAGATTGTGCTTTGACGCAAAGCCGGGTTTGGCCCAGTTGGAAATCTCATATTGCTCAAAGCCGACAGAACACAGTTCTGCCTGGGCGAACTCGTAGAACTCCGCCATGGCCTCTTCCGAGGGAAGCTCGCGCGCGCTGTAACGAGCACCGGAGCGAATGACTTCAAGGCCAAGCCGGCTGCCCTCGTCGATCTCCATCATGTAAATGGAAATGTGTTCCGGAGCGAGTGCGATGGCTTCTGCAAGAGACTGGCTCCAGGACGCGTGAGTTTGCCTGGGCAGGCCGGCGATGAGATCGAAGCTGATGTTGCGAATTCCGGCGTCGCGCAGAATGGGGACAGCGCGATAGATGTCGGCGCGCCGGTGCATACGGCCGACGGCTTTCAGTTCCTCGTCGATGAACGACTGCGAACCGAAACTGATGCGGTTGATGCCTGCAGCAACCCACTGCGCGGCTTTCTGCGGTTCGATGGTCTCCGGGTCAGCCTCGAGGGTAACTTCCTCGTCCGAACACGCGAAGGCAGTTCGCAGCGTCTCAAGGAGTCTAGCGAGGAGCGGCGGCTTGAGGAGACTGGGCGTACCGCCGCCGATATAAATCGTATCTGCGTGAAGGGTTTCGCTTCGCGAAGGCCAGACGACCCCAGCTGAGGCAAACATCTCGCGATGGCGCGCTATCTCACGGCAAACTGCATCTATGTATGGGGCGAAGCGGTCGGAAGATACAACAGACGTGTGGAAGTTGCAGTAGGTGCACTTCGTCTGGCAGAACGGAACCTGAATGTAAAGGCCCAGAGTTTCCACTACTGAAAACTCTAGCACAGTCACTGGCGGCGGGGCTTGCTACGGCTTCGGCTCAGGAGGCTGCGGCAAGTCGGGAATCCTGGCGATCACTTCTGGGGATGGCGGCTTGAACTGCAATTGCTGGGCGAGGAAAGCGATGCGGTCGCGGCGAGCTTCGGCGTTCAGCGCGTGAGGCGCGTCATAGATTTTGATCTGTTTGGGTTCGCTGGCGAGCGCCTCGGTGGCCTTGGCCAGATCGGGAGTCAGGAAGTCCTCTTTCGTGGCGTACTGAAAAAATAAGGAAGCGGGTGTGGCACGCGCGATGTACTTGCCCTGGTCTGCCCAAGAGTATTTCGCCAGGAATGCGTCGACCTTGTCGGCCCCTGCCTGTTGCCGGAATGCCTGGAACTCCGGAGTCTTGAGCATCGCCGCCTCGGAAATCGGGCTGGCCATGAAGACAAAGGCGTGGAAGCGCTTGTCCGTACCGCTGACGATGGCTCCGGCAGAGGCGCCACAACTGTGGCCAACGTAGGCGACGCGTTTCTGGTCGACAAACGGACGCGAGAAGAGCAAGTCTGCACCGCGGCGAACGGCGACCACCTGTTCTACGAGTTCATCTATTTGCCGGTCGGAGAGCGGGTCTTTGTCCCGGACGTACTCCGGGCGAGCGATCGGGAAATCGACCAACAGCGAGGCGACGCCGGAAGGTGCGAGTGCGAGGGCCTCCTCCAGAAACTCCTTGCGGTTGTGGAACTCGGAGTTGGGCCAACACCAGTGCCCCCAGATTACCGCCGCGAACGGTCCTTTACCGGGAGGCAGCACGAGAGAAGCGGAGACTCGCGCTCCCCTGGGATTGGCGTACGAAAGATCGTAAATGCCGACCTCACCCCGAAAATCAGCGCCGACATCCTGCGTGTCGAGAGGGGTTTTGGGATCGTAGTCGAAGGCCCGGGGACCGTCGGCCTTCTGAGCCATGCCAAACGAAGCAATCAGGAAAAAGGAGGCTGCCAACGGGCGGAACATAGCTGCCCTCCGTCCGGCTCAGTCTATGCCTGCCGTTTGGAGAAGCAAGGGAAGAGTTTCAATTTCACCGGGATAGTTTCGAGAATCTAGACGCGGTCGGGAATGATTTTGATGTAGAGCTTGCGGTCGCGAGGTCCGTCAAACTCGGCGAAGAAAACTCCCTGCCAGCGGCCGAGAGCCAGCTTCCCTTCCTCGACGAAGACGAACAGTGAGGTTCCGGTGAGCACGGTCTTCACATGGGAATCGGAGTTGCCTTCGGCGTGCCGATAGGGGCCGGCCATGGGAACCAAACGATCCAGCGCGCCTTCGGCGTCGCTAGCCACGTCCGGGTCGGCGTGTTCGTTGATCAAGACGCCTGCCGTGGTGTGAGGAACGTAGAGAAAACAGGTGCCCGTGCGAATGCCGAGAGCGGTGACCACGCGCTGGACATCATCCGTAACGTCCACCAATTGCGTACGACGAACGGTCTTTACGCGAATTGCCTGCATGCGAGTCTCCGGGAATCAAGGAATTGGAACGATGATATGACGCCCGAACTTCTTTGGCCCAGTCATTTTCTGCAGCTCGTAGAGGCCTCCGCTCCCCCAGCGAGCGAGGAACGGTAGGAAACAGAGGTCGCGGGACTGCAAACCCTTTTGCGGATAGAGCAGATTTTCCAGGAATCGCTGGTGAGCCTCAATCTGCTTTTCGTGACGATCGAGAGCCGCGCCGGTCTTATGGCGGAGCTTTTCGATCTGATAGCGGATACGTTTCTCAGCCCGGGCGATGGTGCCCTGGATGGTCGGGTCAACTTTGGCGATGGCCTTGTGCAGGCTCTTCAGATTTTTGTCGATCTTGTGAAGATTGTCGTCGAATTCGCGGGACAGTTTCTTCGGCACAACCGAGTTGTACATCCGTTTGCGAAGAGTTTCCGAGCCGGCCCAGATGTCCTCGATGTCAAGGTGATACTTCTTCAGCAGGCGTTCGCCCTTAGGATCGACCAACGTGAAGTCAGCCCGCGGGAGAATCACCGGCATGCGCTGAAGAAGCTTCTCGTAAAGCACATGCGACTGGGCAAAGTAAGCGAGTTCGGCTGGGCCGCCGAAGATGGCCACGGTGGGAAGGAGGAAATCCTGCATAACGGGGCGAAGAATGGCGTTAGGACTGAAATTCTCGGGTTCGGCCTCGACCAGCTCAATCCATTCTTCGCGTGGCAAGGTGGTATTGCCGCTGGTGAAATTGCCGTTCGAGGCGGTGATGACTTCGCGTTTTCCACTGGTCAAAGAAAAAAGGAGGGTGCTGCGAGACGTGACCTTAACTTGCGGTTCGTAGCCGGCGCTTTCGAGAGCCTTGCCGCGTCGAAGCAGGTCATCGTTCAATTCATCACGACAGCCAAGAGCCTGGCGAAGAATCGGGGCAGCAATCTGGTGCAACCGGTCATCCAGCGGGTCCAACAGAATCAGGCCGAGATCCGCGAAAATGCGCGCGAAAAGTCCGGCGAAGGCGCTGCCATAGGTGGCCTCGGGAATATACGTTTCGTGAAGGTAGCCACCAAAGGTCTCGCCGAGAAGAGGCTGCGCGCGGCGGACGAGCTCCTCCACTTCGGCGCCCAGTCGGATGCGGCCGACCGGAACGGCATCGTGCTCCGGCTTAGGCAGTTCGAAACGCTGCAATTCGCCTTCATGAAACCAAGTGACATGGCGGACTTCATCGAGGTCGTGATCTTCCGTGGCCATCCAGAAGACAGGCACCGCTTCGATGCCGCTGCTGGTCAATGACTCTGCCGCTTGAATAGCCGTCAGCGCTTTGTAAAAGGAATACGCAGGGCCGCCGAAAAGGCCGACCTGCTGGCCGGATACAACCGCCACGGCCCCTTGCGCAAGTCGCTCGATATTCTTCTCTGTCTCGGAGCCACTGCCGTACAGGAGATTCTGGGCGCGAAGGACGTCCGCAACCTGGCGGCGGCGTTCGTCGGGGAACTTCAATTGTCGGGCGCACTTTGCGACGGTCTTAAAATCCGGCTCGTGTGCATAAAAGGACTTCAGTCGCGCGAAATGTTCCACGTAATCGCGAACGAGCTTGGAAGTGTGCGGCAGTTCGCTGGCTGGAAGGTCGCGGAAGTCCATGACGCCTTAGATGTTTCGATACGCTAAAAGTGACGGCAAGAAACTGAGCCCTCAGGCGCGAGCCGCGACGGGATGCAACCGGGCAATCAGCGCGGCAATAGCCTGCTTTTTCTCCTCGCTGGGAGGCAACAGCGGAAGCCGGGGAACGCCCGCGTGATAGCCGCGAAGGTTCATGGCGAATTTCACGCCGGGGATACCATTCTCAGAGACGATGAGCTTGGAAGCGGACGCAAGCACGAGTTGCAACTTGCGCGCTTCCTCGTGGCGGCCGTTTTGCGCGAGTTCAAAGACCTCGGCGCACTTTTCCGGCAACGCCGCAGCCAGAGCGAGAATTGCGCCACGCCCGCCGACAGCCAGCGCCGGATAGATGACGGCAGCTCCGCCCGTGAGGACGACAAACTCAGGCGGCGACGCGGCGACGACTTCGCCTACTCGCTGGATGTTGCCAGAACTGTCTTTGATCCCGACGATGTTGGGATGAGTGGCAAGAGCGAGAATCTCCGGTGTCTCCAAGGTGATGCCGGTGAACTGCGGAACCGAGTAGAGCAGCACGGGGATAGGTGAAGAGTCGGCGACGGCGCGGTAATGGCGGATGAAATGCTCAGCGCGGTAGACCGGCTTGTAGTAATACGGCGTCTTGACCAGAGCGAACTGATACCCGAGCGCGGCAGCACGCTTGGTGCGGGCGATGGTTTCGGCGGTGGATTCGGCGCCTGTGCCGGCGATCAGGATCTTTTCTGGCGCGGCCGTTTCTTTCACGGTGGCCAAAACGGAATCCGCTTCGTCGCGCGCGAGCATGACGGACTCGCCAGTGGAACCCAGAACGACATAGCCGGCGACCTTGGTCTGGTTGTAGAGACGAATGTTGTCACGAACGGCCGTCAAGGAGAGGGATTCGTCCGCGTTGAACGGAGTGACGAGCGCAGGAAAGATACCTTGGGGCCTCATTGGCTAATCTCCCGAGGAAGAACTGTTTGACGCGGCGACGCTGGTGCCGTGGAGATCCTGCAGGCAGGCGACTTCGCGCTGCAGCTCCACGAGGGAATGGATACCCCGGACGGCGGCCTCTGCGGCCGAAAGAGTCGTGATGCACGGGATGTTGTAGCGAATCGAGGCGCGACGAATGGATTTCTCGTCGTAGAAGGATTCGCGGCCAAGCGGAGTGTTGATGACGAGACTGATTTTGCCGGTCTTAATCAGGTCGACGATGTTGGGGCGGCCTTCATTCACTTTGAAGACTTCATCGCAAGGAACACCGGCCGAATGGAACGCGGCGCAGGTACCGCGGGTGGCAACGAGCTTGAAGCCGAGGGAGACGAGTTCCTTGCCAAGCTGGCCAATGCCGCGCTTGTCGCGGTCGTTGACGCTGATGAAGACGGTGCCACTGCTCGGCAGTTTCTGGCCGGCGGCGAGCTGGGCCTTGGCAAAGGCCTGGCCGTAATCGGTGGAGATGCCCATGACTTCACCGGTGGAGCGCATTTCCGGGCCGAGGATGGTGTCAACGCCGCGGAACTTGTTGAACGGGAAGACGGGCGATTTCACGGAATAGAAATCGCGAACGGCGATCTCCGCCACGCCGTTGTGGTGGACGATGGGGAGTTTCATGTCGCTGAGACGGCGGCCGACCATCAAGCGCGCCGCAACTTTGGCAAGCGGCACACCCGTGGCTTTGCTGACGTAGGGCACGGTACGCGAAGCGCGGGGGTTCACTTCCAAGACGTACACGGTGTCGCGCTGAATCGCGTACTGGACGTTCATCAAACCAACCACCTTGAGCGCGAGCGCCAGGCGCTTCGTGTAATCGCGAATGGTCTCCAGGACCTTGGGTGACAAGCTGACCGGCGGCAGCACGCAGGAGGAATCGCCGGAGTGCACGCCAGCTTCCTCAATGTGCTCCATGATGCCGCCGATCACGACATCGGTGCCGTCGGCGAGTGCATCGACATCGACTTCGGTGGCTTCTTCCAGGAACTGGTCGATCAGGACTGGACGCGCCGGACCCATTAAGGCCGCCTGCGCCACATATTCCTGCACGGTATTCACGTCGTAGGCGATGACCATGGCGCGGCCGCCCAAGACGTAACTGGGGCGGACCAGCACAGGCATGCCGATCTCTCCCGCCACGCGCGCGGCTTCTTCCGGGACAAGCGCGGTGCCATTGCGCGGTTGAGGAATCTTAAATTCTTCGAGGAGGCGGCCAAAGCGGCGGCGATCCTCTGCAAGGTCGATGGATTCCGGAGCGGTGCCAACGATGGGGACGCCATTGCGCTTCAGTTCAAGCGCCAGATTGAGCGGCGTCTGGCCGCCAAACTGGACGATGACGCCACTGGGCTTTTCGCGTTCGACAATCGCGAGCACATCTTCGAGGGTGAGCGGCTCGAAATACAGGCGGTCAGAGGTGTCGTAGTCGGTCGAGACCGTCTCCGGGTTGCAGTTGACCATGATGGTCTCGAAACCGTCGGCGCGGAGAGCAAAGCTGGCGTGGCAGCAGCAGTAATCGAACTCAATTCCCTGCCCAATGCGGTTGGGACCACTGCCGAGAATCATGATCTTCTGTTTGTTTGTGACAGCGGATTCGTCCTCGTCCTCATAGCTCGAGTACATGTAAGGCGTAAAGGACTCGAACTCGGCGGCGCAGGTATCAACGCGTTTGAAAACCGGCCCCACGCCGTAGCGTGCTCGCTGGAGACGGACCGCGGCGGGGGTTGTCTTCCAGATTTGCGCAAGGTATTCGTCGCTGCTCCCGATGCGTTTCACTTCTTTGAGCAGATCCTTGGACGCAGTCTCCACCGTGACCGCAGCGGCCCGGCGATTGATCTGGATGATTTCCTCGATCTGGTGAATGAACCACGGATCGATTTTGGTCAGATCGCAAATCTCATGCGCCGGAAGGCCTTTTTCGACCGCGGTGATGATCCAGTGGATGCGGTTGGGCCGGGGCGTGGCAAGCTTTTCGCGCAGGAGCGAATCCGGCGTTTCGGCGGGAGCGCGCCAGGGAGTACTCGGCTCGAGCGAACGAATGCCCTTCTGCAGAGCTTCTTTAAAGGTACGCCCGATGGACATCACTTCGCCGACGGACTTCATCTGCGTTCCGAGCGTGCTGTCCGAACCCGGGAACTTCTCGAATTGCCACTTGGGAATCTTCACGACAACGTAGTCGATGGTCGGTTCAAACGAAGCCGGGGTCTTCTTGGTGATGTCATTGGGGATTTCGTCAAGGGACATACCCACGGCGAGCCGCGCGGCGATCTTGGCGATTGGGAAGCCGGTGGCCTTGCTAGCTAACGCCGAGGAGCGTGAGACGCGCGGGTTCATTTCGATTACTGTCAGGCGGCCGTTTTCCGGATTCACAGCGAACTGCACGTTGGAACCGCCGGTCTCGACGCCCACTTCGCGGATGATGGCCGCGGCGGCATCGCGCATGCGCTGGTATTCCTTGTCGGTAAGAGTCTGCGCGGGAGCGACGGTAATGGAATCGCCGGTGTGGACGCCCATGGGGTCAAAATTCTCGATGGTGCAGATGACCACGAAATTGTCGCGGTAATCGCGCATGACTTCGAGCTCGTATTCTTTCCAGCCGAGGACGGATTCTTCGACGAGCGCTTCGTGGACGGGGCTCATGTCGAGAGCATGTGAGATGGCGTCCGCGAATTCTTCCTTGTTGTACGCGATGGAACCGCCGGTGCCGCCGAGCGTGAAGGAAGGACGGATGACGAGGGGGAAACCGAGTTGGTCACACAAACGCATGGCGTCTTGCGCGCTATTCACCAGGGCCGACGCGGGAACGTCGAGACCGATCTTGCGGCAGGCGTCCTTAAACCAAAGGCGATCTTCGGCAACCTTGATTGCGCGCAGAGACGCGCCGATCATTTCGACCTTGTGCTTCTCGAGAATGCCGGATTCGGCGAGTTCGACCGCGAGATTCAGCGCCGTCTGGCCGCCAACGGTGGGCAGGAGTGCGTCGGGGTGCTCCTTGATGATGATCTCTTCGAGATATTCCTTGGTGAGCGGCTCAATGTACGTGCGGTCGGCCATCTCCGGGTCCGTCATGATGGTCGCCGGATTGGAATTGACGAGAACGACTTCGTAGCCCTCAGCGCGAAGAGCTTTACACGCCTGCGCGCCAGAATAATCAAACTCGCAGGCCTGGCCGATGATGATCGGGCCCGAGCCGATGATCAGGATCTTATGGATGTCTTTGCGTTTCGGCATCTTCCCTCAATATGTTTTCGCTCGCGGTCTAAGAAGCAGATTCTTCGCTCCGCTCGGATGGGCATCCAGCTAAACCAGCGGTCATCCGCGTGAACTCCCAGGCTGGGCGAATTCTTTCATCATGTCGGTGAACTGCGTGAACAGGTAGTGCGAATCGTGCGGCCCCGGCGAAGCTTCAGGGTGGTACTGCACGCTGAAGAGCGGCAGATTCTTGTGGCGCATGCCCTCGTTGGTATGGTCGTTCAGGTTCAGGTGTGTCACCTCGACGTCGCTGGATGGCAGCGAGTCTGGATCAACACAAAAGCCGTGATTCTGTGCAGTGATTTCGATCTGGCTGGTGAGGAGATTCTTCACCGGATGATTGGACCCGTGGTGGCCGAACTTCAGCTTGAAGGTTTTGCCGCCCAGAGCGATGCCGCAGAGCTGATGGCCGAGGCAAATACCGAAGATCGGGACGCGTCCTGCGAGCTTGCGAATACTTTCCTGCGCGTACGTGATTGGTTCGGGGTCGCCTGGGCCGTTCGAGAGAAAAACTCCGTCTGGGCGGAGCGACAGAACATCTTCCGCGGAAGTACTGGCCGGGACAACGGTCACGTCGCAGTGGTGGTCAACCAGCAGCCGCAGAATGTTCTGCTTAATGCCGAAGTCGTAGGCTACGACCTTGAACTGCTTGCCGTTCTCCGGGCCGGCGCTGGTTTCGCCCATCTGCTCAGACCACGGCGAAGTGGCAAGCTCAATCGAACCCTTCTCCCAGCCGTACGAATCCTTGCAGGTGACGCGGCCGGCGAGTTCCTGCCCGGCCATGAGCGGAAGCTGCTTGGCCTCGAAGATCAACTGATCCGCAGGGGTGCCGTCAGTGGAGACAATTCCCCGCAGCGCGCCAAATTTGCGAAGGTGCAAAACCAACGCCCGCGTGTCGATATCCCAAATGACGGGAATCTTGTGGCGATTCAGGTAGAGCTGAGCGGACTCTCCAGAACGCCAGTTGGAGGCGATCTGCGAGAATTCACGAACGATGAGCGATTCGATGTAAGGCCGCGACGACTCTTCGTCGTCGAGATTCGCGCCAACGTTGCCGATATGGGGATACGTCAGGCAGACAATCTGCCCAGCGTAGCTGGGGTCCGTGAAGACTTCCTGATAGCCGGTGAGACTGGTATTGAAAACGACTTCGCCGCCGCGACGCGTGATGGCGCCGGCCGCGCGGCCATTAAATACGCGCCCGTCTTCGAGCGCAAGTATGGCGGGTCGATGCGGATGCGATACTTCCGTCAGATTGTCCTCCGTACAGCTTCATTTATCACTGGCCTCGGTCGTTGACAAGGAACCGAAATGATCGACGGGCCAGTACGCAAAAACGGCGCGCCCATAGATGTATTGGCTGGCAACCGGGCCGAAAACTCGGGAATCATTCGAGCTGATGCGATGATCACCCATCACAAAATAACTTCCCATCGGGACCCGCGTGGGGCCGTAGTCGCTGACATCCGCATATTGGGGAGGAACGTACGGTTCCGGAATCAGATCGCCGTTGATATAGACTGCGCCGCGGCGGATTTCGACGGTTTCGCCGGGCAGGGCGACCACGCGCTTGATGAAAGACTTCGAGCGGTCCAACGGATACCAGAACACGACCACATCGCCCCGGTCGATGGGCTCGAAACGATACACAAACTTATTGATGAAGATGCGCTCCTGATCGGAAAGCAGCGGCGCCATGCTGGTGCCTTCAACCTTCACCGGCTGGTAGAGGAAGACGATGATAACGAGCGCCAGACCGATGGCGATGAGAAGGTCGCGGGTCCAGACGCGTATCTCGTGACGAAGCACGGCATGTTGGGGAGCGGGTACGCCGGCAGGGGCAGGGGGCGCACTCGATTCCAAAGGAGGGTTTGTGGCGGTGGAAGCGTCGCCTTGGGGAGGGGAGATGTTGTTCTCGTCGGGTTTCAGCATCTCGTACTGCCTTTCTTTTATACCATGTGCGAGGAAGATAAGGCCAGTCGCGAATTGAGACAGCCGAAAATTGCTCCTGGTGTTTGATTCGAGAGACGCACGCTTCCGTTGCATCGTTTCTTAGCGGTCGAAAGCGTGGACATGTTATCCCCATGAGTTAGACGAAATCACCCCACTTTTGGAAGTGAAATTCGTGCGGCGAACACCGCTAAGGGGAGAGGGCATACGTTATGGCCGCGAGCGACGCGATGACTGCGGTCTCCGTGCGGAGAATCAGATTCCCCAGTGACGCTTCGGCGAATCCGGCGGTCCGCGCGGCGGCAAATTCTCCGCCGGTCCAGCCGCCTTCGGGACCAATCGCCAGGGTGGCCTGCGTCGCGTCGACACCATCAAGGATGCGCTTCAACGGACGAGCGTCAGGCGACTCCGAAAGAAGAATCCGCACGGCCGATTGCTGCGCGGCGAACGCAGCCTCGGCCTTGGCAACCTGCTCCAGGATGGGGAGCTTCAGCCGACGGCATTGCTGCGAAGACTCCAACAGAATCTTCCTCCAACGCTCGGCGCGCTTCGTCGAGGCCACAAGCAGCGCCTTTTCGCTGCGCGCAGCAGCGAGCGGAACAATGCGGCTCACGCCAAGCTCGGTAGCCTTCTCCAGAGCCCACTCGAACGCGTCGAACTTCACGACGGATAGCAGCAGAGTGATTTCAATCTGAGGTGCGTAAGACGGGAGCGGTTCCACGAGAGCAAATTCGATGCGGTCGCGCGAAACGTCGTCGATGCGCGCAAGCCAAGCCGCTGTGCCATCACTCAGCTCGTAAAGCTGCCCCTGTTGCGCGCGAAGGACGCGCCCAAGATGATGGGCGGCATCGCCCTGCATCACGGCGCGCTGGTTTTCGAATTGAGCAACGAAGAAGCGTCGGCGCATTACAGACTATATTGACACGAATCCCAGAGCAGCCGACACCGCGGCTGCGCCAGTGCGAAGTTGCCAACTCAGCCGAAGATGTCTTTCACTTTGTCGAAGAGACTGGAGCCGCGCTCGGCGGGCTTGTTGTCAACCTTGAGCGTGGCGTCGAGCTGTTCGAGGAGCTTACGCTGCTCTTTGGTCAGCTTCGTCGGGGTAATCACGCGGACGTGATAATACAGGTCGCCGCGCCCACCGCCGTGAGGATCGGGCAGGCCCTTCCCTTTAATGCGGAAAACCGCGCCACTCTGCGTACCTTCGGGAACTTTCAGCCGCTCTTCGCCGCTCAAGCCAGGAACCTGAAGTTCGGTGCCGAGGGTGGCTTGTGAAATGCTAAGCGGAATCGTGCAATAGAGATCGGCGCCGCGGCGCTCGAAGAACGTGTGCTCTTTCACTTCGAGCACGACATACAGATCGCCGGCAGGACCGCCGTTGGGTCCAGGTTCGCCTTCGCCTTGGATGCGCAAACGCGTCCCGGTATCGACGCCCGGAGGAATACGCAACTCGATGGTGCGTTCACGGTCGACTCGGCCCTGACCCCGGCAATCGGGGCAATGTTCTTTCACGATCTGGCCGGCGCCCTGACAATTCGGGCATGTGCGGTTGATGGTGAAGAAGCCCTGCTGATAGACGAGTTGGCCGCGACCCTTGCAGGCGTCGCAGGTGACTACGCCGGTGCCTTTTTTCGCGCCAGTACCGTTGCAGGTTTCGCAGAACTCCTGGCGATCGACCCGGATCTTGGTGTTGACGCCCGCGGCGGCTTCCTCAAACGTGAGCGTCATGTCGTAGCGAAGATCGGCGCCGCGTTGCACGCGCCCACGGCCGCCCCGCCGGCGTGCACCGCCGCCGAACAGATCCTCGAAGCCGAAGAAGTCGCCAAAGATATCGTGGAAATCCTGGAAGATCGCCGAGTTGAAATCGGAAGCGCCGCCACCGACGCCCGCGAGTCCGGCGTGACCGTAGGTGTCGTAAACCTGGCGCTTCTGCGGATCGCTCAGGACGCTGTAGGCCTCGGTGCACTCACGAAAACGAATCTCCGCCTCTTCTTTGTTCTGCGGGTTACGGTCCGGGTGCCACTTCAAAGCGGCTTTGCGGTAGGAGGATTTAATTTCCTCGACTGAAGCTGTCTTGGAGACTTCGAGCACCTCATAAAAGTCACGCTGTTGCGATTTGGACATGGGCCTCTGACCTGTGGGACTCCGTCGAAATTGAAAACTAGTTCGCTTCTGCCTTGGATGCGCCGCCCGGAGCGACCGCTACGCGCACCATGGCGGGACGCAAAACGCGGCCGTGAAAAACGTAACCGGGCTGATAGACGGCCAGAACCGTGCCGTCGGGCTGTTCCGTGGTCTCCGCCCGGTCCATCGCCTGATGGAGATGAGGATCAAATACGTGACCGAGGGGATCGACACGCTGAGCACCCAAGCGCAGCAGGTGATCGAGCAATTGCTTGTAGATCAACTCGAAACCCTTGCGGTAGTTTTCGTACTCGGCCTCGCGATGTGCGGCAAGCGCGTGCTCGAAGCCATCGACAACGGGGATCAGGCCTTCGATCACGCGGGCGGTGGCACGCTGGCCGGCTTCACGACTCTCTTTCTCGGCGCGCTTGCGGAAATTGGCAAAGTCCGCCTGATGACGCAGGAGCGATTGGCGCATTTCTTCAAGCTCACCCGTGAGCTTCTTCAGGTCGGCGTCTTCCTGCGGAGAGTCTTCGGCAGTGGCCTTCTCCTCCACCGCGTCTGCTTTGTTGGTGATGTCCTGGTCCTTCATGGCTTTACCTTCTTACTCCATTTTACTCAAGGCTTCCGTAAAAAGCTGGGCGACGTAGGCGACCGCGGTCATGGCGCGCTCGTAATGCATCCGCGTGGGTCCCAGGACGCCGACGGAGCCTTGCACGGTATCGTGGCGCGAGTATGGCGCACTGATGAGAGCCAGATTTTCGCCAGCCTGAGAGATTTCTTTGACGCCGATCTGTACAAAGACGGGTTCGGGCGTCTCGATGCACGCGTTCAGCACGGTAATCAGCCGATGCTTCTCTTCGATGGCCGCCAGCAGTTCGCGCAACTGATTCTGATTCGAGAATTCCGGCGCGGTCACGATCTGCGAAGTGCCCTCAACGTAAAGCTCCTGGTTGGGACTCTCGCCGAGCACGGCCGGGTCGCAGAAGGTGAGGGCGCTGCGCGCGATGTTGTCGTAGCGCTCGCGCTCGGTAGCAACTTTCTGGAGCAGGTCGGCGCGGATGGCTTCGAGAGTCCAGCCACTGTAGTGCCGATTCAGAAAGTCAGCGGTGGCATCGAGCTCTTCCTGGGTGAAGAGTCGCGCCGGCCGGAGCACCTTGTCGCGCGTCTCGCCGCCCGGCGAAATGAGCACGACGACCACGCGGCCATCAGGCAAAAGCCACATGCGCGCGTGTTCCAGAACCGACTTGCGCAGAGGCGGCGCTACAACGATACCCACGCCTCTGGAGACTTCCGCGAGAACGTGCCCGGCGCGCTCGACGCATTCGGACGGGCTGGAACCCGCGTGCATCTCACGACGAATCCACTCGCGGTCTTCCACGCTAAGAGTGGCTTGCGAAGCAATCTCCTGGGCAAAGAAGCGATACGCCTCGGCTGTGGGCACACGGCCTGCCGAAGTGTGGGGCTGATACAGGTAGCCGCCGTCTTCCAGGTCGGCCATGACGCTGCGAATCGTGGCCGTGCTGAGTTGTTCGTCCAGAGCGCGGGAGATGGCGCGAGATGAGACAGGTTCGCCCGTCTCGATATACATGCGGACGAGGTCCGCAAGGATTTGACGGTTCCGGCGTTCCTGGAGAGCGGGAATACGCATAGTTAGCACTCAACCGCACGGTCTGCTAATTAATATTCTAGAGAGGCTGTCAAGAGAGGTCAAAGGGTCGAGTCGAAAAGAGAAAGGGGGAGGCCAGAAAGGGCCGGGTGCGTTTTCGTGTAACTGTTGATTCGGCGAGGGATACGGAAAAGTCGTGGGGTAAGTGCGGATTCTGAAGGAGTTATAAGCCCTTGCGTTTGATACTGTTGTGCAAGTGTTGATTATAAATGAGTTAATGGAGGCTATTCACGTAACTGTTCATTGTAAAGGCGTTGGAGTGCACGGGCGCGGTCACACTACTCAACGGAAGTATAGTAACGTATCGGTAAAATGAGTCAAGCACAATCGGAAGGCTCAGTTGTTGTCGATCTGGGCGCGCTGGAGCTTGTCTGAGTAGTCGATGTAGATCGACTTCCACTCGGTGAAGAAGTCGATGGCAGCCACGGCCGCTTCGCGGTGGCCATTGCCGGTCAATTTGGTGCCGCCGAAGGGCAGGTGCGTTTCAGCGCCGATAGTAGGAGCGTTGACGTAGACGATGCCGGTATAGAGGTCCTGAAGAGCGGCAAATGCCCGGTTGATGTTCCGGGTGTAGACAGAAGCGGAGAGTCCATACGGAACGCCGTTCGCGACTTCAATTCCCTGCTCCAGACTGTCGATCGGAATAATGGACACGACAGGGCCGAAAATCTCTTCTTGCGCGACGCGCATATTCGAATGGCAATCCGCGAAGACGGTGGGTTCATGGAACCAGCCTTTGGCGTGTGCGCCTCGGTCCAGGCGATGGCCACCGGCTACAAGCCGGGCGCCTTCTTTTTGTCCGATCTCGACATAGCTCATGATGGTGTTCAATTGCTGCTCGTTGATGACGGGCCCGACATCCACGGATGGATCAAGACCGTTGCCGACCCTGAGTTTCTGCGCGCGTTCCACAAAGCGGCTGACGAATTCCCTGTAGACGGATTTGTGAACACCGAGACGGCTGGCAGCCGTGCAGCGCTGGCCGCTGGTGCCGAAGCCGCCCCACAGCGCGCCATCGATGGCGAGGTCGAGGTTGGCATCATCCAGGACGAGAATGATGTTCTTGCCACCCATCTCCAGGCTGCAATGCTTGAATTGCGGCGCGCAGAGCTCCGCAACGATACGCCCGGTGGAGGTCGAACCTGTGAAGCTCACCACGGGAACATCAGCATGCTTCGCGAGAGGAGCGCCGGCCCCGGGTCCGTCGCCGCTCACCAGGTTGACGACGCCAGCAGGGAGTCCGGCCTCCGCCAGCGTCTCGACGAGATGATACGAGGAAAGCGGCGTGTCTTCTGCCGGCTTGAGCACAACGGTATTCCCGCAGACGAGCGCTGGCATCATCTTCCACGACGGAATCGCCATGGGGAAGTTCCAGGGAGTGATCATGCCGCAGACGCCAATGGGTTGACGGACGCTCATAGCAAATTTGTTGGGCAGTTCCGATGGGGTAGTTTGGCCAAAGAGCCGGCGGCCCTCACCGGCCATGTAATACGTCATGTCGATGGCTTCCTGTACGTCGCCACGGGTTTCGGAGAGGACCTTGCCCATTTCGCGGGTCATATCGCGCGAATAATCCTCTTTGCGCCTGACCAGCAGTTCCGCAGCACGGAACAAGATCTCGGCACGCTTAGGAGCTGGGACCAGCCGCCACGACTTGTAGGCTTGCCGCGCGGCAGCAACCGCGGCGTCGACGTCGGCCTGGGAGGAGAGGGGAAACTGACCGATCACTTCATCGTTGTTAGCGGGATTGCGGTTCTCGTGGAACAGGCCTGACTGCGGGGCAAGCCATTCGCCGTTAATGAAATTTTCGAAGCGGTGCGCGTCCACCGTCGTTGCCATGAATCCCCTCCTGAGCGGAACCGAGTCTATCGGTGCGGGCGCGCGGAGGTCAAACCGACTCGCATCCAGTGCGCTTCTTCCGTTAAACATTTGTTTGCCGCACGTTAACACAAGAGAAACAGTGCGCCGCTAAGTTCAGTAACAACAGCAGATGAAATAAAGGATCTAGCCGACAAAGAGAGAGAAAAAGACCAAAAAGGGGCAGAGCTTTCAATATCCCCACACCCCGGGTAGTCCCCCTGAATAAGGTCTTTGGGCAAGTTGGCCGGTGATTTAAATATCCAGCTTGGCATAGGGCAATGCCGAGCCTCCCAGGTCGCAACGTCGGTCCGCGCACGAGGTTGGTGCATTCGATGATTGTCAACTTCAGGAGGACATGTATGCGTGTGTCTGGAAAGACCTTAAGCAGCGTCATAAGATGTTTGGCAGCACTCGTTCTGGTGTTCGCCGTAAGTGTGAGCGCCAAGGCGCAATCCACCACCGACGGCGCGATCGGTGGGACAGTAACCGACCCCTCGGGTGCGGCCGTTGCCGGAGCCACAGTAACGGTAGTGAGCAATGCGACGTCGCAGGAGTTCCAAGTAACGACGGAGCCATCGGGCTATTTTCGTGTCACGAAGCTCGTTCCGGCCTCGTATACGGTAAAGATTCAGGCAACAGGCTTCGCCCTGTATACGTTGGAGCAGGCCATCGTGCAGGTCGGCACGGTGACGGAGATCAGCGCGAAATTGAACGTGGCCTCAGAGGCGGCAACGGTGCTGGTCAGCGCGGAGATTCCCGACATCAACACGTCGAGCGAGGATTTCGCCCCCATCGTGGACCAAACGCAGATCAGCAATTTGCCGATCAACGGTGGACGGTGGTCCGATTTCGCCTTGCTGACCCCGGGCGTGGTGAATGACGCGAACGGATTTGGCCTGCTCAGCTTCCGAGGCATGAGCACGCTGCTGAACAACAACACGGTAGACGGCGCCGACAACAACCAGGCGTTCTTTTCTGAAGAGCGCGGCCGGACGCGTGCGGGCTACTCGTCAGCTAAGGCGGCGGTGCAAGAGTTTCAGGTCAACACTTCGAATTACTCGGCGGAATACGGGCGCGCGGCGGGCGCGGTGGTGAACACCGTAACCCGAAGCGGCGGAAACGACTACCACGGCGAAGGGTATTTCTACGACCGCAACAACGACTGGGGGGCCACCAACCCGTTCACCACGCTGACAACGCAGAATCCTGACGGAACGTTCTCCACGAATCCCTATAAGCCTACCGACGACCGCAAGATTTACGGCTTTGGTCTGGGCGGAAGGATCATCCGGGACAAACTGTTCTGGTATTTTGCGTTCGACCGCTACTATCGCGACTTCCCGGGCACCGCGGTGGCAACCAGCCCGAAGGCTTTCTATGCCACGCCGTTAGCTGCGGGAGCGGATGGCGGCGTCAATACGGCCTACACCGTCGACGGCACATCGAAGTGCTTTCAGTCCAACGGAACCAGCAACGTCAACGGCAAAGCGTTCACCATGAGCAACGGAGCGAACATCGCCACGGCGACCACCGGCGCGTGCACGCTGCAGTCTAACCTGGGTCTGGCGAATTACGCCGCCGGCGTCACGGACTACAACAACGGATTGAATGGGCTGCTGGGAGAGCTGGGACCGGTGCCGCGCACGGGCTCGCAGACGATTTTCTTCCCGAAGATCGACTGGCAGATCAACTCGCAGAACCGCGCATCGTTCGAAGTGAACCGCATGCGCTGGACTTCTCCCGCGGGCATCCAGACGCAATCGAGCAACACGTTCGGCGTGGCCAGCTTCGGCAACGACTATGTGCGCGACACATGGGGCGTGGCAAAGTTGTATACGTTCTTTACGCCGAACTTCTCGAATGAAGCCCGCTTCCAGTACGGCCGGGATTTTGAATTCGAATTTGCCCAGCCGCCCACGGCCTACGAACAGGCGAACTTCGTAACGAGTCCAAACATTCCGGGATATACAAACCCGCTCGGCTTGCCGCCGGACGTGTTCATCACCAACGGTTTCGACATGGGCGTGCCGACGTTCCTGCAGCGCCCGTCGTACCCGGACGAGCGCACCACGCAGTTTGCGGACACGATTACCTGGAGCCTCGGCCGCCACACGCTGAAATTCGGCGGCGACTTCCGGCACGTGAACGAGCTCTCGCAAAACCTGCGCTTTCAGTACGGGTCGTTCAGTTACACAACCGTAGCGAACTACCTATCGGACCTCTACTCGCCGAACAAGTGCGGAACAGCGCATATTGCGGCTTGTTTCTCCAGCTATTCGCAGGCGTTTGGCCCGCTCGGGTTCAACTTCAATACGGACGACCTGGCGCTCTTCGTGGAAGACAACTGGCGTGTGACCCCACGGTTCACGCTGACGATCGGCGCGCGCTATGAACTTGAATTCCTGCCGGAGCCCATCCTGCCGAATTACGGCGTGCCACAGACGCTGGCGATGCCGAAGGATCAGAACAACCTTGGGCCACGCGTCGGTTTCGCCTATGACGTGACCGGCGATGGCAAGACCTCGCTGCGCGGCGGCTATGGCATATACTTCGGCCGCATCATCAACTCTACGATCTACAACGCGCTGACCTCGACGGCTGTGCAGGGCGCGCAATTCAGCTATTCGTTCAACCCGTCGAGCGCGGCGGCCCTGCCCTGCTTGCCGAGTTTCCCGAAGATCCTGTCCGCACAACCCAACTGCCCGATCGGCCTGAGTGTGGTTTACTTCGACCCACACTTCCAGGCGCCCTCGGTGCAGCAAACCGACCTGACCCTGGAACGCGAAGTCGCGCGAAACACCGTGGTATCGATCAGCTACCTGGGCAGCTTTGGACGGAGCTTGCCGGATTTCGTTGACGCCAATACCGGCGGCCCGGCAACGAACATCACCTACAACGTGGCATCCGGTGGCCCGCTGCAGCCGGCGACGTACACCACGCCGCTCTACGCGACCACACGAGTTGTGGTGAGGGGCCCAGGCGGCAACGTGATTTCAACTTCAAGTGGAAATCGCCCGAACCCGAATTACGGCGCGATGACCGACATATTCAGCGGCATCAGCTCCAACTACAACGCACTGGTGCTGTCGTTGAACCGGCGCTTGACGGACCATTTGCAGGTGATGGCCAGCTACACCTGGGCTCACGCACTGGACTACGGACAGAACGCCAGCACGTTTTCGGACACCAACGACCTGCTTGTGCCAACCAACATCGGGCTGGAGTACGGCAACTCGATCTTCGACATTCGCAACCGCGTGGTGGTGAGTGGCATCGTCGAGAGCCCCTGGCACGTGAACGGATTCCTGGGCTACCTGGCAAACAACTGGCAGCTTGCACCCATCTACTCTTCGCAGAGCGGGCTTCCCTACTCGCTGGTGACCAGCGGGACTCCGCCTTCGTTCTCCACGTCGACGACCGACCCGAATACCGGTGACGTCACGACGACGACATACTCGGCGCTGGGCGGCGGGGTAAACGGATCGAACGGACGCAAAGGCATCGATGAGGTCGGGCGCAACACCTACCGCATGAAGCGCACCATCGATATGGACGTGCGCCTCTCGAAGACCATCAAATTCAGCGAGCGCTTCAGCGCGGAACTGCTCGCCGAAGCGTTCAACATCTTCAATCACCAGAACGTGACCGGCGTGAACAACACGGCGTACATCCTGAGCACGACGGGGAACGTCAGCACGCCGAATGGAACGGTGGCTTGCTCCGCGGCGGCACCGTGCTTGAGTTACAACTCGTCGTTCGGGACGGTGACCAACTCCAACAGCAACTTCGCGTACACGCCACGGCAAATCCAGATCGGCTTCCGTTTCTTCTTCTGAGGCGGATCGGAGGCAGTTAGCGCAAAGAGAGAGCGGCTCCCCGCAGAGCCGCTCTTTTCTTTTCAGGAGAGATTTAAGTTGGAGGCGCGAGGCGGAATCGAACCGCCGATATGGGTTTTGCAGACCCATGCCTTACCACTTGGCGACCGCGCCCCAAAACTCGAGGTACAGCGGATGGCAAGAAGCACCCCGACGTGCCCCTTGCCATCCTCGCTACGACAACCCTAGCCTAAGCGCTCTGGCACGCCGGCGCAGCCGGAGGTATCGCTGCGTTCAGGTTGACGAATCGTCATGCACCGACCAAAACCACCAGAACCGCCCAGAAAAACGAAAAACCCATCGGCCAGGCGCTCTGGCGATGGGTCGTGTACAACGAATGGCTGAAATCAGTCTCTAGGGATTCAGCCCGCCCACACCAGAACACGCGCCGACGAAACAGCGACAGGAACAACAGGCGACGATTTGGTGTGAAACGCTCACTATGGTGGAAGAGTACAGGGCCGGAGAAGGGGTGGCAAACGCAAAAATGTGCTGCGTTCGATTCGTAATTCCGCAGGATGGGGAGACGTATAACTTTCTGGAAGGAGTGGTGTTTGATTCAAGCGAGGCCGAGGGGAAGCAATGAGGCGAGGGCGCTGGATACTGGTCGCGGGCGCATTCCTGGGAGTGGCAGCGCTCAGCGGGCTTGCTACCCGCGGCGGCCATGCGGATCAACAGGGCGCGCTGCAGGTGGACGGACGCGAGCGGACCTACACGTTTCACGTGGGGAGCGGTTACGACGGCACACATGCGGTGCCGCTGGTTCTGGCGTTACACGGCCGGCTGGGCCAAGGCTCGGGCCAGGAACGATTGTCGCACTTTGACAAGCTCAGCGACGAGCACGGATTCATTGTGGTGTATCCGGATGGACTGGACCGCAGCTGGGCGGATGGGCGAGGCGCCGTTCCGTCGGACCGTAAAGGCGTTGATGATGTGAAGTTTCTTTCGAATCTCATCGGCAAATTCGAAGCGGGATACAAGATTGATCCTTCCCGAGTTTATGCCATGGGCATGTCCAATGGGGGCTTCATGACCGCCCGGCTGGCGTGCCAGATGTCGAATCGGATCGCCGGCGTGGCGATTGTTGCCGCTTCCCTTTCCGACGCTGTCGCGGAGAGCTGCAAACCGGCGGTGCCGATCTCTGTGCTCATTCTGCAAGGCACGGATGATCCACTGGTTGCTTTCACAGGTGGATCCCTCGGGAGGAATGGCGACCGCGGAGTGATCCTTTCACACGCCGCGACAGTCGAAAAGTTTGTGGCCTTGGACCGCTGCACTACAGCGCCTGCGAAGGAGCACATCCCGGATGAAGCCGGTGACGGCACGACCATCGACGTCGCGACCTATTCCGGCTGTGCCGCGGGCACGGAAGTGCGCAGCTACGTGGTCAACGGGGGCGGTCACGCGTGGCCATCGGGCATGAAATACCTGCCCGCCACGCTTATCGGAAAGACCTCAAGGAACCTGGACGCGAGTGAAGCGATCTGGGAATTCTTTTCGCGTCATGCGCTCAGCGCCGCAACGAAACAATGAGTCGAAATCCCGGTCCTTCATCGCGCCCTTCGCTCGCAACTTCGTCGATGAGTTAGAAAGTCTCGCCGACCATTTCTTCACTTTTCTTCCACAGCGCTTCGGCGGTGCTGGGGTCCAACGCATAGGAGCGAACACCTTCGCTGGCGGCGGTGATGGTTGCGCTTTCTGGGACAACTTTTCCGACGTGGCAATTCTCGCAGTATTGACCGCCAACTTCTTCCGCCGGAGCAACGACGCCGGCCCAGACTGAGGTGGCTGAGCCTTGCGGAATCGTGATCGAGTGTTGGAACCGTGAGGTGAAACGGCTTCGCTAATCGCCGTCGGCCGCAAAGTAGCTTGGGCGGTCGATGTCGGCAATCAGGCCGGGTTGATTGGGCTGCCAACCGAGCAGTTCGCGAGTGCGCTGGCTGGATGCTGGGGCGTCACTCGCCGCGAATGTCGCGAACCAACCAAAGTGCGCGGGCGCCTCCTCGGGAGACTTGCTGACGACCGGAAGATTCAGACGCCGGCCAATCACGGCAGCGATTTCCCTGAAGGGCACGCCCTCATCATCGATACCGTGATACCGCGCGCCGGCAGTTCCCTTTTCCAGCGCCAACCGGAAGAGACGCGCAGAGTCGAGGCGGTGCACCGCCGGCCAACGATTCTGCCCCTCACCCACATACGCCGAGATTCCCTTCTCTCGCGCAATGCGGATGAGTATCGGCACAAATCCATGATCGCCATCTCCGTGAACCGAGGGAGGAAGGCGAACAGTCGAGGCACGAACGCCACGCGACGCCAGGGAGGATGCGGCCTGCTCCGATACGCGCGGGAAAATCGGTACCGCAGGAGGCAGAGTGTCTTCGGTGGCCAGTTTGCCGGGCGAAACGAGCGAGGTGCCGGAGGTGACGACGAGCGGACGGTTGGACCCGGCGAGGACGTCGCCGAGTGTCTCGATCGCGCACCGGTCGATCTCGCAGCTAGGCGCGTAATTCGAAAAGTCGTGAATAAAGGCAGTGTGAATCACGCCGTCGCACTGGGCCGCGCCCGTTCGCAGGCTCTGCAGATCTTGCAGGTCGCCGCGATGGACCTGAGCGCCGGCGGCGTTCAGCGCAGTTGCGCCGGCATCCGACCGGGCAAGGCCAATCACCTGATGGCCTGCTTGAATCAATTCCGCAACGATGGCGGAACCTACGAAACCAGTGGCACCTGTCAGAAAGACGCGCATTCGAGCCTCCCGTTCATGCTGTTCGTACCAGCCTGGTCGCGGGCGAGTGGCCGCAAAGCGCCAAGAGACTGGTGGATATCCTGATTGCCGGTTCGCGGCCGGTCAAGACCGAGTAAAGGTCGCGATCGCTGGCCCGGGAAATTGATTCCGTTAATTGTGGGGTTCCGAGTCTGGCTCGGCAGGTTCCGCGGGCGAAGAAGAAGCATTGCGCAGGCGATTCACGGCATTCGGAGGAGGGGTCGGAGCGGCTAGCCCGGCGGTCTCTGAACCGAGGCCGAGTTTCTGGAGGGTGAGTGCATCCAGCTTACCTGTGGGATTCAGCCCGTTCGAAGACTGAAACTTGCGCAGCGCGTCCGTTGTGGAATCGTCCAATTTGCCGGAAGGCACTCCGTCCCACGCGCCTTTCCTGGCAAGAGCCTGCTGAATCTCCGTAATCCGCTCGGGCGTGGGAGCGGCCTGCCCCTTCACCTTGCTGGATTTTTTCTTGCTGGAAGACTTCTTTTTGGAAGAAGAAGTGGTGGTGGAGTGAGTTGATTTTGTGCCACCCGATGACCTGGAAGTGGTGTGGGTCCTGGCGGACTGTGAGGAGGAAGACTGCGCATTGACGGCGGGCAAAGTGAAGCTGCCCGCCGCCAGTACCGCGAGGATCATGCCGCTCAGTTTGCGCTTGCCGGTATGGGTAAGCATCGCTGGGCGAATACACTCCGTCTAGGTTAGTTGCTCTCCGCCGGCACCACACCGGGCAAGAAAACGGTCATCACGCGATCGGTCAGGCTGCGGCGAAGCACCTTGAACACCACGTTTTCACCGGGCTTCAGTTTCGCAATGGCCTTGCGGTAATCGTCCACCGAGGTGATGGTTTGGCCGTTCACTTCGGAAATGACGTCGCCCCTGGTAAACCCGATATCGTCGGCAAAGCTGGTCGGTTCAACTTCGCTGACGAGCACGCCTTTCTGCCCATCGTTCATGCCTACGCCCTCCGCGCGCGCCGGTGTGAGGCTTTCGACGTGCAAACCAAACTCGGTTGGAGCTGCATCGTCCGGCGCATTGGAGACGCGGCCGGCGCTATTCGGGAACACGCGGGTGCGGTCTTCGACGGTCGCGGTGGTCTCATGTTGCTGCTTGTCGCGGTAGTAGGTGATCTTCACCTTGCTGCCGATGGGAGAAGAGGCAATCGGATTCACAAGATCGTTGCCGGTCTTGACCGTGGTGCCGTTGATGGCGCTGATGACGTCGCCGCCCTTCAGGCCGGCCTTCTCCGCCGGGCTGCCCGGCTCCACGCCTTCGATGACGACACCGTAGGGCGCGCCAAGGGACTTCAGGGTGATCTGGTTGGTGCTTAACTCTTCCTGGAAGCTGACGCCAATTGAACCGCGGGTTACGCGGCCATTCTTGACGATCTGGTCATAGACCGCGATCGCGGTGGAAGACGGCATGGCAAAGCCTACGCCTTCGTAGCCACGGCTCCCGGTCAGAATCGCGGTGTTAATTCCGATCACCTGGCCAGCCATATCGACGAGCGGGCCGCCAGAGTTGCCAGGATTAATTGCCGCGTCGGTCTGCAGGAAGCGCTGGAACTGGCGCCCCATGCCGCCGCGATCCTTGGCGCTGATGATGCCGGCGGTGACGGTGGCGTTCAGGCCGAACGGGCTGCCGATGGCAAGAACCCAGTCGCCCACTTGCACGCCATCGGAATTCCCGAGCTTGGCAAATGGCAGCTCTTTACTCGCTTCAATCTTGATCACCGCAAGGTCGGTGTCCTCATCCGTACCGATCACTTTGGCGGTGTACTTCGTGGGATCGCCGTTGAGCTGCACCTGGATCTTGGAAGCTTGGTCCACTACGTGATTGTTGGTGAGGATGTACCCGGCCTTGTCCAGAATGACGCCGGAGCCGAGGCTGCGTTCGGCCTGTGGCTGTTGGGGCATGCCGGGACGATCAAAGAAATGAAAGAAGAAGTCGTCATTCGGATCTTCGTCACCTTGACCGTGTCTTTTCGATTTAGACTTGCGGTCGATGACCTGGGTGGTGGCGATATTCACCACCGCAGGTTCCACACGATTGACGATGCTGGAGAAGGAACTGGACGAGGGCACGGGGTCGGGCAGAGCCAACAGCGTGGCATTCGTTCCGGCAAAAGAGAAGGCGCGCATGGCGGAAACCTTCCCGGAAACCACGGTGCCAATCATGATGCCGATGACGAGCGTGGCCGAAATCAAAGCCGCCAGCACCAGCTTGCGGCGGCGGGTCCGATCACCCAGATTCGTAACTTGATCCATACTTTCTCTTGCTCCTATCGAAGTCGTGGCCCAATCCTCAAGCCGAGAGTATACCACCCAGACGGAAGGGGGCTTTGTACCCTAATTGGATGCGCGTCGGGGTTAACTGGCCATCTGGCCGGGTCCACAGGAATCAATATCTGCTCCACGTAGTTTGACGCAAGAAGCATGGAAAGTGTTTGCCTCCACCCCAGCGAGGCGCATGCTTCGCGGTTGTGGTTTCGGGTGTACCGCAGCATGCTGCACGCGCACCAGAATTTGTAGCGCTGGTACGGCATTTTGCGGCGGAGATTCCGGTACGGATACGCGGCGCGACCTTGTGGGCGTGGGAGTTGTGTGGGCATTGGTTAACGATGATCGGAGCCCCCGCCCACCCCAGGGGTCGCAACGCTTGGGAAACACGCGAGTTGCAATGAAGGGTTGTCGATGTGGCGGAAACAAGGGGAGTTATCAAAGGCAGTGGCGAGTGGCGGGCAGATGGGCAAACATCAACTATGCTTCCTGCTGTTGCGGTAATCGTCCATACACCTCGCTGTAGCTCCCGATAAACGGGGAAGCCTTCCGTTTACGCATCATTACCTGGACACTATTTCCATGTTGCACTTTTATCCCCTCTGAATTCGTGGACAGTCACTCTTGTACCCACTCGAGGACGGCATCGCTATACTAGTTCCGTGCTCGTAAGACTAACTTTGCTTAAAGCCTCGAGAGGCTACTCCTGAGGGCGCAAGAGTGAGCGACAAAAGACGCGACTCGACACTCTCTGCGTTCACAGTGTCTCTGTTCATCGCTTGCCTAGTGATAGCAACAGAGTGTCCAACTGTTGCGCAAAATGGCACGGCGTGGCCCGAAGCTGACAAGCTATTCCGTACTGATCCGCGATGGCTTGGGTCGGATGCCGCATTCTCGATTGACCTCGGAGACAATCACGTGTTGTGGTTGTTCGGCGATACATTCGTCGCACGGAGGATCGGCGACTCCCGCAAACAGGCAGCCTTCGTTCGCAATACCGTCGCTATTCAGACCGGCTACGATCCGTCGCGTGCCGATATAAGGTTTTATTGGCGCGGCGGCGCGTCGTGGGAGATTTTCCCATCGGAAGGAAAGATCTGGATGTGGCCAGCTCATGGCACACGCATCGGCCGCCGCTTGATCGTGTTTTGTTCTCGCGTCGCTCCAGATTCAAAAAAGGACTCGCTCGGATTTCAGTTGGTTGGTTGGGTAGCCTTCGCGATTGATAATCCCGATGACGAGCCGTCTGTTTGGAAGATGCGAAAAATCGGGGAAGACCACGAGAGGTTAATGTTAGGGTCAGCCGTTGTGCGAGACAGCGCATTTGTATACGTCTTCGGCGAGAGCGAGCCAGCCCATGATATCTATCTCGCCCGATGGTCACTCGAAGATTTCCAGAGCCCACAGCTCGGAGCGCCCGAATGGTGGTCCGGAGCGGACTGGCATCAGGAAAAATCCACGCGCCAACCCGTCATGCGCAATGTCTCGTCCGAAATCAGCGTTCAGCTCAATCCCAGCGGAGGCGGATTTATTGAAGTGAACAGTCAAGGGTTTGGCGCAACCGACGTCGTAATGCGTTCCGCTCCCCGCTTGGATGGCCCATGGAACGCAGCCAAGGTCATCTACCGACCGCCAGAGTCGAACGCCCCCGACGTTTTCGTGTACGCCGGCAAATCGCATCCAGAGTTGACCGGCGCGGACCTCGTCGTGACCTATGCCACCAACAGCAACGACAAAAAACTGCCGACGGACATGGATCTTTACTTTCCCCGATTTGTGAAGATCGACCTGCGGAGCCGCGGGCAATTGCTGACGCAATGAATTAAATCAACTGGCTCCCGGTAAACGGGATGCATTCGACAGGTCGATGCAACACCATGTGATGTAAATCTGCGTCGCAAAGGTGGTGTTGCCATGAGACGAGGCGGAATGCCAGAAGGCACTACAGGTGCTGGCGGGGCAGGAGCGACCAACTTGGCGACGAGTCGGCGATTACACGGGCGGAAACATTCGTCTTGACAAGGAATGGGGGATATAGCATAAACATGGGTAGCCGTTGATGCGGTAACACGTGGCGATTTAGGGCGACTTGCTCCACGTAAAAAACTGCTAAAGAGCTGGTAGCGTTCTACAGAGTATCTTCTGAGACCCTCCAAGCACTTTGGCACGGAGGGTTTTTCATTTTCCCCCTCCTTGCTGCCCTCAGTCAATGTCACGTCATTTCACACATAGGCCCCAGCCCGGGCAATGTGCGGCGGGAACCTAGCGCGAGGTGACTTATGAAGGAACTTTTTTATCTGCGATGCAGGGAATGCGGCAAGAAATTCGCCAACACCCCGCAATCGTTCTGCGAAGAGTGCTTCTCTCCACTGGAAGTCAGCTACAACTACGAGGCGCTCGGAAAGACCGCCAGGCGTGAGGCGTTGACGCACCGCGCCTTCAACATGTGGAGGTACTCGGAGCTGCTGCCGCTGCCCGAGGGTTTCAAGCCGTCCCACGACATCGGCGGAACCCCGCTGGTGAAGTCCAAGAAGCTCGGCGCGTCTCTGGGCGTGAAGAACCTGTACTTCAAGAACGACGCCGTCTGCTTCCCTACTCTTTCGTTCAAGGATCGCGTGGTAGCCACAGCTTTGGCGGCTGCCCGCCGGTTCGGGTTCAAAACGGTGGGCTGCTCCTCGACAGGCAACCTGGCGAACGCCGTGGCTGCGCAGGGCGCGCAACAGGGATTCGACACGACCGTGTTCATCCCGGCGGACCTGGAACCCGCCAAGGTGCTGAACACCGCGGTGTACGGCGCGAAAATCGTGCGGATCAATGGCAACTATGACCATGTGAACCGCCTTTGTACGCAGATTGCCGATCGCTTTCAGTGGGGCTTGGTCAACGTGAACCTTCGGCCGTATTACGCCGAGGGCTCGAAGACTCATGGGTATGAGATCGCTGAGCAACTCGGATGGGAACTGCCGGACAACGTTGTGGTGCCGATGGCCGGCGGATCGCTCATCGGGAAGATCGCGAAGGCCTTCTGCGAACTTGCACATCTGGGATGGGTTGAGCCGAAGCACGTGAAATTTTTCGGCGCGCAGGCCACCGGTTGCTCGCCGATCGCGGATGGCGTGAAGCGAAACCTGGCGCGGTTCGAGCCGCAGAAGCCCAACACCATTGCGCGTTCACTGGCAATTGGCAACCCGGCGGACGGACCATTCGCGCTGCGACTGATTCGCGAGTCCGGCGGCTGGGCCGAAGATATCTCCGACCCGGAAATCATCGACGCCATCAAGCTGCTGGCGCAGAACGAGGGAATCTTTGCGGAGACCGCCGGCGGCGTGACGACAGGCGTGGCCGCCAAACTGATCCAGCAGGGCCGCATCCGTCCTGAAGAAACCACCGTGGTGTGCATTACCGGAAACGGGTTGAAGACCACCGACGCCATCGCCGCGGACTTCCCGGCCAGCGAAGCGATTGCGCCAAAACTGGAAGCGTTTGAGGCACTCGTAGCGCAACGGTTGGAGGAAGGCATACGCGCGTAAGCGGCCTTTCCGCCCAAGCCATCTGTGCAACATGATGCCGGGGGCCTTACAGAGAGTCGAGGCTCCCGGCATGATGGCCAGCAGGTTTTAGGAAATATTCAAGACAAAAGCGAAGGGGAAGAAAAAATGGCAGTGACCATCGAAATACCGACAGCATTCCGGCGCTTCACCGGCGGCGAACCCAAGGTGTCGAGCGGTGCTGGCACGGTGGCGGAAGCGCTGAATGACCTGACGGCGAAGTTCCCGGCACTTTCGCGGCACGTGCGCGACGAGCAAGGGCAAATTCGCCAATTCCTGAACGTTTATCTCAACGACGAAGACATCCGCTTCCTAAGCGGCGAAGGCTCGGCGCTCAAGGACGGTGACAAGCTGTTGCTGGTGCCGTCCATCGCCGGCGGCTGATCCCTTCCTTCTCATTGCTTGACCAGTTCGACGCGGCGGTTCTTCGCCCGGCCCTCATCCGTTGAGTTGTCGTCCACAGACTTCGTTTGGCGGAATGCCTGTGCCTTCAGCCTCGCTGCAGCTACTCCGTGTGCCGTGAGCCAAGCTACCACGGCCTGCGCTGCGGAGCATTCTACACGACTTGTCAACGGAGCAACCGGGATCGCGCCGCCGTGGCGACGCAGAAGGCCCGGTTATTCAGACGCGTTGCGAAGCAGTTGCGCGTAATACTGAATCGCTTTCGCGAAGTTCTCGATGGCGATGCGCTCGTTGGTGCCATGAATGCGATCCAAATCGGCGGTCACGGCCAGGATGGGCAGGAAGCGGTAGACATCCTTGGTGATCGGGGCGTAGTGCTTGGTGTCCGACGCGGCGATATAGACAAAGGGGACGGAAATCGCATCGGGATAAATCTGCCGAACGGTCTCCTGCAGCCGCTTGAAATTCGGCGAAGCCGGACTGGACTGCTTGGAAGGCTCCGCGGGCGGCTCGCCGCTGATCGGTTGCAGCTTGACGCGCGGATCGTGAATCACCTGGCGAACGTGCTCCGTGACGCTGGTAATCGAATCTCCCGGCAGGATGCGGAAGTTCACCACGGCCTCGGCGTGACTCGGCATGATGTTGTCTTTTGCGCCGCCGCGGAAAATCGTGGGAGCCGCGGTACTGCGCAGCAACGCGTTGGTATCGGGTGAAGCGGCCAGAATGCGCTGCACCAGCGGTCCGAACAGCCAGAGGTTCTCGAACACCGCATTCAACGGGAACGCGGCATTCCCTCCCGCATAGCTGAGGAAATCGCCGACCGGCCCATGGACGTGCGGCGGCATGGGATGAGTCTCGACCCGATGCACGGCTTCGCTGAGGATGCCGATTGCGGACTCCTTTGGAGGCATGGAGGAATGGCCGCCTTCCATATCCACCGTCAACACGAGGCTCAGGTAGCCCTTTTCCGAGGTTCCAATGACGGCAACCGGTTCCTTGACCCCAGGCACCATGCCCTGAGTGATCAGCCCGCCTTCGTCCTGCAGAAACTCGAGCTCCACGCCCCGCGATTTGAGAAGTTGGCCGATTTTCTCGGCGCCTTCGAGTCCGCCAATTTCCTCGTCCTGGCCAAACGCGAGGTAGACGGTGCGCTTCGGCTGGTAACCGGCGGCGAGCAGCGCGTCCACCGCTTCGAGAATCCCCACCACGGTCACCTTGTCGTCCATCGTGCCGCGTCCCCAGACGAAGCCGTCGGCGATTTCTCCGGAAAACGGCGGATGCGTCCAATTGGAGTCCGTCCCAGGCTCGATCGGAACGACGTCCTGATGCCCGGTCAGCAACATCGGCTGGAGCGCGGGATCGGTTCCCTTCCATGTAAACAGAATGTTGTTCGCGCCAACGGTTTCGTGCGGCAACTTCGCGTAGACCTGGGGGAATGTCTTTTCCAGGTAGGCGTGAAATCCGGTGAAGGCGTCCGCCGTGGCCTTCTTCTGTTCGTCGTTTCCGCCGCCTTCCCAGGAGATGGTTTGAAATGGAATGGAGCCGGACAGATCGCGAGCCGCTTTCTGGGCATCGACCGGCGGTTGGGTGGCAGCAACCGCAGCCACCTGTTTGGAAGTCGCCAGGAACGTGCGAGCCACAACAATCACGAGGAGAACAAGAACGATCAGGCCGACGAGTTTCAGAAGTTTTTTCATTCCGGGGACTCCCGAGCGAGGAGCGGTCGCGTTGTATGTTGGCCGTAGCCTAACACGTAACCAAAAAACGTGCCGAGCCCGCAAACGCAACGGACGCTGCCTTCCCGGCGTCCAAGACCATGGTAGGCTATGGCGGGATTCAGGCTTCCTGCGCAGGAGGAAGCGGTGCCGTACTTCGCGCTCATTTACGAGGTAGTGGACGATTTTGTGGCCCGGCGAGCCGCGTTTCGCGAAGAACACTTGCGAATGGCCGAGGAAGCGCATGCGCGCGGCGAGATTGTACTGGCGGGCGCGCTTGCCGAACCGGCCGACAAAGCGCTGCTTGTATTTCGCGGAGCTTCCAGCGAGAGCGCCCATCGATTTGCCGAGAACGATCCTTACGTTCGGAATGGTTTGGTTACGCGCTGGGAAGTGCGCCCGTGGTCGGTGGTGATCGGAGGCGCGTAATCCGCGACCCGACAAAGTCAATCGGGAGGGAGAACTGAAATGGTCGTGCGATTCTGGTCAGCACGAACGACACAAGTGCGGTTTCCCGAGTATCTGCGGCACTTCCAGCAGCATGTTTTGCCGCGGTTACGCGAGGTCGAGGGCTACATGGAAGCGCGCGTGCTGTCGCAATCCGACGGCGTAATCGTGCAGTTTATTGTGGAGACGCTCTGGGCGTCGTCCGCGGCGGTGCAGAGCTTCGCTGGACCGGATCCCGAACAAGCCGTCATCGCCAATGAGGCGTTGCACCTACTCACCTCGTACGACCGGAGGGTGCGTCACTATGAAGTGGACATGCGCGAGGAATTCGCGAGAAGGTAGCGCGCCACAAAGGCTCATGCCCGGCGCGGCTTGCTGCAACTTTTTGGAGTGCTAAACTATTTGGGTACTGCCATGACACCAAAGACCCTGTATCAAAAGATTTGGGATAGCCACGTTGTCCACGAAGAGCCCGGCAAACCATCCATCATCTATATCGACCGCCACTTGATCCATGAAGGCACGTCGCCTCAGGCGTTCGCGGGCTTGAAGGCCGAAGGCCGTAAAGTTCGCCGTCCAGACCTCACGTTCGCGGTGATGGACCACTCCGTGCCGACGAAAGACCGGTTGTTGCCGATCGTCGACCAGGATGCCAAGTTGCAATTTGAGGCGCTGGCGCGCAATTGCGCGGAAACCGGCGTGCGGTTGTTCGATATGCACAGCCAGAATCAGGGCATCGTGCACATCATCGGGCCTGAGTTGGGGATCACGCAGCCGGGACAAACGATCGTTTGCGGAGACAGCCATACCTCCACGCATGGCGCGTTCGGCACGCTGGCATTTGGCATCGGCACAAGCGAAGTGGAACACGTGCTCGCGACGCAGTGCCTGGTGCAGAGCAAGTCGAAAACGCTGCATATCGTGGTTCGCGGCAAGCGCCCGAAGGGTGTCACCGCCAAGGACATCATTCTGGCGATCATTGGCAAGATTGGTATCGGCGGCGGCACCGGTCATGTCATCGAGTACGGTGGCGAAGCCATTCGCGCCCTGTCGATGGATGGGCGTATGACGGTGTGCAACATGACGATTGAAGCTGGCGCGCGCGCCGGCATGGTCGCGCCGGACGATACGACCTTCGCCTACATGGAAGGCCGCCCGTTCGTTCCCCACGGCAAGGAGTTTGCCGAAGCGGTCGAGCACTGGAGACTGCTCAAGAGCGACGACGGCGCAACGTTCGACATGGCCGTCGAACTCCATGCCGACGAAATCGGGCCGCAGGTTACCTGGGGCACGAATCCCGGAATGGTGACCAGCGTGACTGGCCGCGTTCCGGACCCGCGCGATTTCAAGGACCTCAACGACCAGAAAGCCACCGAAAGCGCGCTGAAATATATGGGCCTGAAAGCCGGCACGCCGATCGTGGACATTCCGGTGGATCGCGTGTTCATCGGCTCCTGCACGAATTCGCGGCTGGATGATTTGCGCGCGGCGGCTCAACTCATTGCCGGCAAGCACGTCGCGAAGAACATCAAGCAGGCGCTGATTGTGCCGGGTTCGCGCGGTATCAAGGCCCAGGCGGAGAAGGAAGGCCTGGACAAGATCTTCGCCGAAGCTGGATTTGAATGGCGCGATGCGGGTTGCAGCATGTGCATCGGCATGAATGCCGACGTGTTGCCGCCGCAGGAGCGCAGTGCCAGCACTTCGAACCGCAACTTTGAGGGCCGTCAGGGGCGCGATTCGCGGACCCACCTGGTCAGCCCGGTCATGGCCGCGGCCGCAGCGATCGCAGGCCACTTCGTGGATGTGCGCGAGTTTGACGTCGCGCACGTGGAGTAAGCCGACATGCAGCCTTTCCTCACTCATTCGGGATTGGTAATGCCGCTCGACAAAGTGAACGTCGATACGGACCAGATGGTGCCGAAGCAGTTCCTCAAGGCGCTCACCCGCGAGGGCTTTGGACGCATCCTCTTCTACGACTGGCGCTACTTTCAGCCCGGCGACCGGCCTAACCCCGAATTCGTGATGAACTTTCCGCGCTACAAGGGCGCGTCGGTGCTTCTGGCCCGCACGAACTTCGGCTGTGGCTCGAGCCGCGAGCACGCCCCCTGGGGCGTCAAGGATTATGGTTTCCGCGTCATCCTCGCCCCCAGCTACGCGGACATTTTCTACAACAACTGCTTCAAGAACGGAATCCTGCCCGCAATTCTGAAGGAAGAGGAAGTGGACGAACTCTTCAAGCGCACGGAGAAGGAAGAGGGCTATTCCCTGTCCATCGATTTACCGAATCAGACCATCACCGACAAGCACGGGCTGAAGTACACGTTCGAGATTGCTCCCGCGCGCAAGGAAGTGCTGCTCAAAGGGCTCGACGATATCGGCCAGACCATGCAGCACGCCGCGGCGATCGATTCGTACGAGAAGAGCCACCCGTCAACCGCGACGATGTATCAAACGGTCGATGTGAAGTACTACGCCAACAACCGCTGAAGAGTTATAAGTCATGCGATGTAAATCAGTTCACAGTCTGCGCCACCAGGGCTTGAAGTAAATCCGCCCTTCAAAGATGGGCTCGGGCGCTTCGGGCGCAGCCGGTTCTCCAAGCAATTCCGCCAGCAGAATCCCTCCGACGACCAACGCCGCGCCTTTCCACGCGCGCGCCGTCAGCCGTTCGTGCAGGAAGAGGTACGAGGTAATCACCGCGAATACCGGCTCCAGCGCGAACAGAATCGCGGCATGACCCGGTGAAGTGTACTGCTGCGCCCACAACTGCAGCGTGAAAGCTACCGCGGTGGCAAACACGGCGCAAATCACAATCGCGCCAGCCAGCAGCCAGCTCAAGTCGAATCGCGCCGGTTGCCAGTGAATCGCCGACGAAAACCCCGTCAACGGCCAAGCCATCAGCGCACAGCCAGCCACCTGGATCAGACTCAGCGCAGAAATCGAGTGCCCCTGCGAGTATTCGCCGACCAGGATGATGTGGATGGCGTAGAATCCCGCGGCAACGAACGTCAACACATCGCCGCGATTCAGGTAGCGGAGGCCCTCGACCGGTACCGTCAGGAAATAAAGCCCCAGCAGCGCGGCAAATGCTCCCCCATAAATCCAGGTCGTAAGGCGCCGTCCCCAAAATAGACCAAGCAGCAGCGGCACGAGCACCACGCTCGAACCGGTGACGAAGCCCGAATTGGTGGCGGTCGTGTATTGCAGCCCCGCGGTCTGGAAGCAATATCCAGCGAACA
>Ga0335071_10000208_pt1 | contig 68429 bp, 51 predicted proteins | sample Lox_Sample_15_FD_206724 | JGI IMG/M metagenome (GOLD analysis project Ga0335071, IMG submission 206724) | Soil microbial communities from Loxahatchee National Wildlife Refuge, Florida, United States - Lox_Sample_1.5 | ecosystem: Environmental > Terrestrial > Soil > Wetlands | place: USA... | reverse complement strand
TTCAGCCTTGATTTCGTCATCGTGGAGTTGGACTCGGGAGGCTGAGAGGCTGGAGCGCTTCCGCCCTCCCACAAAAACCCAATCACTCCTGCGGGCCGCAAGGCCCCTTGATCGAAAGCGATGAGCACTTCATCGCCGGCGTCGGGGGCGAAAAACAAATCGAGCGTAGTTGGATGAAGACCAATTAGCACGGTAACACCCCATAAATCCTCGATCACTTTCAGTCCTGGGACTGCGGACAGCCCGATCAGGATCAAGTCCGCGCCACGCGGGTGAGACCCGCGGATCACGGAGATCGCTGACCTAACATCCGAGATCTGCTGCACGGCGGCGTTGCCATCGGCGAATATCTCGGCAAACCGGCCACCCGACCTCGCGAAGCGCGCCGCAGACCTGACGCGGCCGCGGCCTGCGCGGCTCTCAAGCATCACGAACTCCATAAGCCCGGCGGTCATTGTGTGCGCTTCGCGTTCCTTTGTCAAGGAAACCGTCGCCAGCAGTAAGGCCAAGGGAAAAACCTGGCACCGCAGCTTGCGATATCCGACATCCGGCGCTATCCTGACCGACACGTTCCTCCGGTATGCACATCGTTGCCTCTGCATTCCCGTTTTTCTCGAGCGTAGAGCAATGACCGGAAGTTCGACAAGAATCTTTCGACTCGGTCCACGGCTCAGGATATTCGTGTGGCTGTGGGTGCTTGCGATTCCTGGCGCTTGCGCGGCCGATAGGATAGCTCAGACTCGCTCCGTATCAGAAGTGAGCGTCAATTCTCATTCCGTCAGGTTGCCCATCGTGGACGCGACGGATAACCGGTTCGTACGTCTCTCCACTACGCAAGGAGTATCGCAGATAAAAGTGGATCACATGGCGCAGGACGACGACGGCTTTATGTGGTTCGCCACGCGCTATGGACTCTACCGGTACGACGGCTATAGCTTCAAAGTCTTTGTTCATGAACCGGAAAATCCCAACAGCCTTGATGGCGTGGTTGTAAATGCGCTTTTCAAGGATCGCGATGGCGCGCTTTGGGCCGGATGCGATCAATCCCTAAACAAGTTCGACCGGACCACAGAAACGTTTCGACGGTATCCGATTCCGTTCGCCAATCACATCATGCAAGACAGGGCCGGCATGTTGTGGGTGACTTGCCGCGGCGGTCTGTACTCGGTGGATCCGGCGTCGGGTCGAACCCGGCATTATTCCTCTAACCCGAACGATCCCTCGAGCCTCAGCAACAATGACCTAACCTACTGCGGCGAAGATAAGCAGGGCAAGTTCTGGGTTGCGAGTAACGGGCACCTGGACGAATTTGACCGAAAAGCAGGTAAGGTCGCGAGACATATTCTTCTGCCGGAAGCGACCCACGGCTTTGATTTCTTTGAGGATCGCTTCGGCATGTTCTGGCTTTTTCAGAGTTCTCCGAGTCCGTTAGCGGTGCTTGACCGCGAAACCAACACCCTCACCCACTACACGTTTCCGGAACAAGAACCGACCGTGATGCGCGTGTCCCAAGTGCTGGAAGACCGCAACGGCACGCTATGGATTGCGACACACGGACTGGGTTTGCTGAAACTTGACCGGGAGCAGGGCCGGTTTATTCACTACGGCAATCTTCCTCTGGACGCCGAAAGCCTTCCGCAGAACAAACTGGACGCCCTGTTTTTGGATCGTGTAGGGAACATCTGGGCGGCCCCAGGAAGATTGGCGCCGGCCTTCCTTCCGACAAGGCCGCCGCCTTTTAGGAGACTACCCAAACCGCCCGGCAGTACCATTGAGCCCTTTGTGGGTGCACTGTACGAAGATCATCAGGGTATTGTTTGGATTGGCACTCCAGAAGCCCTCGACTCGCTGGATCGCAAAACCGGGCGCATGACCGCCTACCGGGCCGGCGGACCGGCCGTCGGCACGGATGTCATCTCGATTTTCGAAGACCGCTCAAATAATCTCTGGGTTGGCACATGGGGCCACGGGCTCCACCGTTTCGATCGCCGAACAGGGAAATTCACTACATACCAACACGATCCTGCTGATCCGTACAGCTTGAGTAACGACATTGTCATGCGTGAGTTCCTCGACCACAGAGGAACGTTGTGGGTCGCCACCGGTGACGGCGTGAATCGCTTCGACCCGGTGACCGGACGCTTCAAGACGTATCGGATCGACCCGCAGAGGAGCGTCCTTTGCCTGGCGCTGGCCGAGGACCGCGAGGGAAAGATCTGGATCGGCACGGAATCGTCAGGTCTTCGCCGGTTCGATCCCGAAAACGGGCAGTTCATCAGCTACGAACACAACCGAAGCCTTCCAGGCACGCTGAGCGACGACCGGGTGAATGCCGTTCACTTCGATCGGTCCGGCACCATGTGGGTAGGTACCCAAAACGGGCTGGATAAATTCGATCCGCACACGGGTACGTTCGCCGCCTTCACCGAGCGCGACGGGCTCCCTGGCAACGCAGTCGGCTGCGTACTGGAAGATAACCACGGCAATCTGTGGATGAGCACGAATAATGGCGTCGCCCGATTCAACTCCGGGCGGAGGGCCTTCTCGAGTTTCTCAACGGCTGACGGGTTGCCGGGCCCGAATTTGACCGGCTGGGGCGCGTGCTTCCAAAGTCCGAGCGGCGAGATGTTCTTCGGGGGGTTCAACGGTGGCGCGTCCTTCTTCCCGGACCAGGTCGTCGATTCCTCGTATGCACCGCCCATCGTTCTCACCGATTTCCGCTTGTCTGGCAATCCAGTCGAAATCGGGGGTCACTCTCCTCTCCAAAGATCCATCTCCTACACCAGCGATTTGATTCTCCCTTACCAACAAAACGTCTTCTCCATCACCTTTGCGGCACTCAGTTATACGAGTCCATCGACCAATCGGTACCGCTACCGGCTGGACGGTTTGGACCGCGATTGGAACGAAGTCGGCAGCGACCGCAGGCAGGCTACTTACACGACGCTGCCTCCAGGCACGTACACGTTCCACGCACAGGGAGCGACCACGAGCGGGCCTTGGCGCGAGCCCGGTGTAGCCCTTCGCATCCGGATCCTTCCGCCGTGGTGGAACGCGAGGCCATTCCAGGCCGCGGCGGGCGCCGTGCTGTTTCTCATCGCCTGGGCCGCCTACCGGCAACGCGTGCATCGGATATCCCGGCAGTTCGAGGCGAGGCTCGCCGAGCGGACGCGCATCGCCCGCGAGCTGCACGATACGCTATTGCAGAGTTTTCAAGCGGCGCTGTTTGAATTCCAGACGGCCCGGAATCTTTTTTCCAAACACCGCGAAGACGCGTTCGCAACACTGGATAATGCGATGGGCACGGCGCAGAAAGCGATCGTCGAGGGAAGGGACGCCATCCAGGATTTGCGCCGCGAAGTCCCGCAGAGCGATTTAGAGCATCTGTTGACCACCGCGGGACAGGAGATCGCCAGTTCCCAGGTATCGGACGGTGACCGTCCCGCCTTCCGTGTTACGGTGGAGGGGCCGCAGCGAGAGTTGGTGGTGGTTCTGCAAGACGAGATATTTCAGATTGGCCGGGAGGTGTTGCGCAATGCTTTCCGCCACGCAAGCGCCAGCCGCATCGAAGTCGAAATCCGTTTTACCGATCGTCTTTTTCGCATGCGCATTCGAGACGATGGCAAGGGCATAGACAGAAAAGTGCTGCAGGAAGGCACGGTAAAAGGACACTGGGGATTGCCGGGAATGCGGGAGCGGGCAAAGCGGATCGGAGGGCGCCTGGTCATCTGGTCCGAAGCCGGAGCTGGCACGGAGGTGGAGCTCTCGGTGCCCGCACGCGTCGCTTATGCCAAATCTCACGCACGACGTCGGTTTCAGCTGTTCCGGAAAAGCGGTGAGGAGTGAATGCCGGTTTGATTCTGGTGATGACGGTTGATGACCATGCGCTTCTGCGGAAAGGCATTGTGGGGTTAGTGAATGCCGAGCACGACATGAAGGTGGTTGCCGAGGCATCCACGGGAGCCGAAGCCATCAAGCAATATAGACAGCATCGGCCCGACGTCACCTTGATGGACCTGCAACTGCCCGACATGAGCGGCATTGAAGCCACCATCTCGATTCGACAGGAATTCCCCGAGGCACGGATCATCGTGCTGACGACGTACGCGGGCGACATGCAGGTGGTGCGGGCACTGACCGCCGGAGCTCGTGGGTACCTGTTGAAGGCAGACGTCAATCAAAACCTGCTGGATGCGATACGCGCCGTACATGCCGGGCGAAAGCGGGTTCATCCTCAGGTGGCGGCTGAAATTGCGGAATACACCGGCAAGGAGTCTTTAAGTGCCCGCGAAATCGAGGTGCTGACTTTGATCGCGAAGGGAAACGCCAACAAAGAGATCGGTGCAAGGCTGTTCATTGGAGAAGACACCGTGAAACGCCACGTGACGACCATTCTCGCCAAGCTCGAAGCGAACGACCGGACCCACGCGGTCACTATCGCGTTGAAGCGCGGAATTATCGATTTGTAAACCCACGAAAGTGGGAGTGCTTGCCACCAGCTTCGTAGGTTTTACTTCCGTTACAGATTGCGTACCCTATTTCGGGGGAACCTATTTGCAACGGCTTTTTTCAACGTTTGCCGACGGTTGGCCAGGCGCCGGCCTTTTACTACAACGTTTTCTGGCTGGAGGAGGGCTTGTCTATCGCGCCACCTTTTCTTTGCATCTCGCGGCTCGCCATGATGTCGCGGTATCGGGCATACTCGGAGCGGCCGCCGGCCTGTTCATCATCGCGGGACTGTGGACGCCTGTAGCCGGGGTCGTGGCCGCCGCCGCGGAGGGCTGGTTAGCCTTCGCGCAACCCGATGGCGCGTTGGTGCCGGTCGTCCTGGGTATTCTTGCGCTCACTCTGGCAATGATCGGCCCCGGAGCGTGGTCCGTGGATGCGCGCCTTTTCGGCAGAAAACAGATCGAGCCCGAACTTTAAAGAGAAGCCGGCGATGATCGGGTGGGAGCGGGCACGATGCCGTACCCAATTCAAGAATAGCAGCCCGCCCAGCTAGAAGTCTAACGCGCTGATAAGAAGACAGATTCAGTCAAGCTTCCGCGGATCAGAACGCTCGATTTTCCAGCCCGAATTCGTTAGCCTGAGTAAGAAATATCACGACAGGTGATTTTAGTCCGCCCTGTCGTCTCCCACCACCTTGGGAAAGGGGATTCTCACACGCATGGCCACATCAGGAACACCTCTGTCTTTTAGTGACGTGTTGCGGCTTGGGCCGGTGCGGCGCTTGTGGATCGCCCAGATTGTCAGCGTGTTCGGGGACTTTCTGGCGGTGTTCGCGATCATCGCGGTGGTGACGTTTCAGCTGCACGGTACGGCAACGCAGGTGGCGATGGTGCTGGTATCGTTCATGGCGCCGCTGGCGATCGTCAGCCCGCTGGCCGGCGTCTTCGTGGACCGATGGCACTTGAAGCGGACGATGATCGCAAGCGACCTGATTCGCGGCGTGCTGGTGCTGGCGCTGGTCTTCGTGCACGACCTGTACGTGCTATACGTCATCCTGTTCACGATGAGCGTGGTCTCCGCCTTCTTCGTTCCGGCGCAATCGGTGACGGTGCGCACGCTGGTCCCGATGGCGGGGCTGATGGCCGTGAACGGATTGATGTCGCAGGCGCAGCAGGGTTCGATGATCGTCGCGCCGAGCGTCGCCGGAGAACTGGTGCAGGTTGCCGGCGCGAACTCCTGTTTCCTCTATGACAGCTTCAGTTTTTTCTTTTCGGCGGCACTGGTAATGACGCTGACCATCGACCGGCCGGCCCTGCGCACGGAACCGAGCGCGGTGCTCGATTCAATGCGGCAGGGATTCGGCTTCATCTTCAAGCACCCGACGATTTCATTTGTGATTCTCTCGATGACGGCGGGGATGTTCGCGATGCGCTGCTTCGGCGCGCTGCTCTCGATCTACGTGCGCGACGTGCTGCACTCGACGTCCGCGGTATTCGGTGTGCTGAATACCCTGATCGGCATTGGCATGATCATCGGGACGCAGTTGCTCACGCGGTTCGCGCGGCACATCCCGCAGCAGAACCTGGTGGTTTACGGTCTGGGCGGAATGGGCGTAGCGGTATTGACCACGGCGGCGTTTGGCACGATGGGATCTACGGCCGCGGGAATGCTCGGGTTGGGACTGAGCGCGTCCGCGATTTTCATCACGGCCACGACGCTGATCCAGCACGAGACGCCGCACGAATTATTGGGACGAGTAATGAGCTGCCTGATGTCGCTGGTGGCGGGGTCGCAGGTGGTCTCGATGGTTGTGGCTGGTCCGGTAGCGGAAAGGATTGGGATTCCGAACCTCTATTACGGGAGCGCTGCGATGCTGGCCGGAATCGCCCTCGTGGGGTACTTCAAGCTGCCGAAGGCTGAGACGGCGAAATCGGCAACGGCGGGATAAAGGCAGCGCGCTGCGCACCAGAATTGAGCGAGAAAGACGCTCCGCGCCGGGTTTCGCGTAAAATGCGCGCGAATAAGCGCACGAATTTGGGGGATTTTACGTGGTAAATAACTCCGTTTAGCCGATAAATCGTTTGCCTTCCACAGCAAAGCTTTGGCATTCCGCATGCGCACAGTCGCCCATCATTGGCCTGGATGCAGGGCCTGGGAGCTTACATTGAGAAACGCGCCACGTATTCTCTTAGTGGATGATGAGTATGAAATCCAGAGTTTCTTCGCTCAGATTCTCTTGAACGAGGGTTATTGCGTCACGGCGGTGGGCACTGCTCGTCACGCTCTGGCTGCAGTGCGTAATGGAGAATTTGAACTTGTTGTGCTCGATCTCAGCCTGCCTGACAGCGACGGACTAGAACTCACGCGCCAGATCCGAGATGAGATTCCTCACTTGCAGATTCTGGCTATCTCAGGATTCATGGTCGGGGACATGCCGCGAGAGGCTGTTGCTGCCGGGGCAAACGCAACACTACCAAAACCGACAACCTCTTTCGCGTTGTGCCGGAGCATCTCAGCAATGTTGGCCTTGGCAGATTCTGACGGCGGTCGGTTCAAGGTAGCGTGTGCCTAGTCGGGAATGCCCGACAGGTCTCTTCCCCAATCACAACCGAGGCCAGCATCAAGCCGGAATTCTGATCATGAAATCAATCTGGTGTTGGGGCGCTGTTCTTCTCGATGAGCTGACAGATTCGTTTTAGCTTCCGGTTCACGCTGAAAAGGAAAACGGCCGCTACGACACAGGCCACGAAGACACCGAACACGAGTGAGTTGATGGTGCCCACCACCTGGAAGACCCCGGGAGTCGTTTGTAAAAGCGCTAAAGGTTCCATGTCCCGCATCATAGCACCCAGAGTCTATTAACTTGGGTTATCATTTCTTGCCACTGACTCCATCCCTTTGTCGTGTGAGGAGCCAGATGTTCGACGATCGACAGACATTCGACAACCGCTATTAACTCTCGAACACAATGATGATGTCGCGCACATCGCTCGAAAGCCGGTAATCGCCGTTGGCATCGGCAGGCACTGACTGCCCCCCCGTAAGCATTCGGACGGCAACGGAGGGTGCGAGGCGTAGCGTAAAGCCATCCGCTGGTGTGCACGACCCACTGATGTGTAGTGTGGCTCTATTTCCGTCCGGCTTCCAGGAAAATGAAAGACTGCCGAAATGGGTCTGCAGGTTCTCAAATACAATTCCGGCTGGATGGCGGAACCATTCGGGAGCGATGCCCGGCAGAAGGATCAGACGATTCTCATCCTCGAACAACAGACAGTCACGCATCAGCAACCATAACTCGGCAATCGCCCATCCGTGAGGCATCGCCACAGAGTCGTTGCCGTCGCCGGCCCTATCAACGCTTCTTGGCCATTTCGTTCTCACTTTGTCCCAACCACCTGAGCCGCTGCCTCCTCCCTCATCGAGAAGATACCAGCCACGCATTTGTTCCTCTTGGAGATGGTTGTGGACCGTCGCATATCCGGCTTCGCGGTTCCCGGTTAGCAAACTCTGGTGCGCGGTGGCGAGTGGAAAGTAACGCCAACTGTCGGAATGCTGCTCGCCGAATCCCTTGAATTGTTCGTGAGCCTTTCCCGAGCCGAGCGGGTAAAGACGGCAGGGCCATAGGACGCAATAGCTGCCGTATCCTTTCGGCAAAGCGGAGCCGAACTTTGCGTCATAAGATCGCAAAAGCCGTTCGGCGAGTTCGTTCCAGCCAGCCGCCTGCTCACTGGCGCCATGCGCTTCGGCCAGAGTCGCGGCTCCCCGCAAACCCGCAATATCGAAGGCCTCCGTATACGCCGGGTTATAGCCATCACATTTACCGGGCTCGAGTTCCTGGCGTTGCTCAGGAGCCACCACATTACCGAAATCGAGACTGGTTGCACTCACCCAATGCGGTCCAGGTGTCGTCCGGTAGTATTCGATCATCGCGGCAAGTTGGCGCACCGAGGGATAAACACGATCCAGCCACTTCTGGTCCCTTGTGAAGCGCCATTGTTCAGCAAGGCTCCAGAGAATTTGGCCCGGGTTGTCCGCCTCGGGATACACCCGTCCGTTGAATGGATGGGAAAGGAAGTAACTCAGGGATTGTTCCGCCAGTTCAAACAGAGCCGATTTCTGCATGATATTGGCTACATAGACACCGTCACGATTGAAGACGTTATAATTCACAACGGCTACGTCGGGTGCGCCTTCGTTGAGGCACATTGCGGCGTGACCCGCGATGGCAGTCATTGCTTCTGCCCACCGGCGATCCGGCAACTTGACCCGGAACCTGCCGAGCAAATTCCTCCAGTAAGCGGAAGCCTCGCGAAAGAGCTCTTCCGTTGAAATTGTCTTGTAGTAGCCGACTCCCAGTTCCGGCTGTAGGATGCCTCCAACCGATGGATTCAGCTGGGCGCTATCCGCCATTGCATCCTGACTCAGATCGATCCACTTGTGACGGGCCGCCCGACGGCCTGCGAGGACAGGACAGATGAACCCTAGAGTTTTAGTACCTCCGCTGGTCAGATTGAGCTCGAACCGCATCGCGCCGGAGCAGTCGCCGCTGGGTGAAGTGGCAACCCTGGAATCCGAAATCTCCCCAGTTAAGGCCAGTACTCCGGCGACATCGCTGCTTGCGACGCCGATCGCTGTTGGAGGTTCACCAGCCAGGAGAGCCGGATGACCATCGACGAGGAGTGCATCCGTTCCGCTGACCTCGAGGCGATGCACGGGCCAGCCAGCTGCACCCAGCGAACGCAGCGTGACGTAGAGCGATAGCTGCTGCTTCGTGGCGCCACGGTTGGTGACAATGACCCGAGCTCCCACCAGATAAATATTGTCCGCCGCGGAAGTCCGGCAAACCTCGCAGATCTCAGAGATAACCTCGACATCACGTGCTGTCCATCTCACCCAAGGGATTAAGTAGCCCGGACCGCTGAGGCCGCGCTCTGTCGTAATCCCGTCCATTGTGGGTGCAGTCAACTTGCCGGTGAGTCGATCGAAAACCCAAAAGTAGATGCCGTAACTGCCAAAGCCTGGCGAGAAGTTGCCTTCGGCTTCAACAAAGGTCTTCAGAGTGTCCAGGGTATTCGGGATGCCGATCGGCATGTGAATCCTGGCACGTGGATCCAGCCCGAGACTATTTCCAGTTTGTGCTGTGAGGCGGAACGGCGCGAGAAACGATGCACCCACCGTAATTACGAAATCTCTGCGCCGCTTCATCATGGTTGTAACGGCCAGGCTTTAGCCGGAGCTCCTGCCAACGCGGCAGCGTAGTCAACCTGTGACTTTTCTGTAATCGATTACGAAGTGTAACAGCGCTCACTTTTTGGCGTCAAGCCTAGTTCAAACACTATTCGCTTCAGAAAGGCACCGTATTAAGTAATCGTTTACCATCGGGCGTGCGGGCGCTGAAACTTTTAGATCACCGAAGAGGCTATCGTCGAGATCGCCATCCAGATGTACGGTGCGCTCGCCATATTGGTAGTAGCGAAAGGGCTCGATGGGCAGCGGCAGCAGCGCCGGCCGCTCCTCGGCGAACATGGCCGCGACCTGCCGCTTGGTGGTGCCGTATATGCGCGTATCGGCCCAACGCACTTCCCATTGATCCAGGTAGGTCTGGGCTTCCTCGAGGCTTTCGAAGCGAAGGCCCTTCAGCGGTGTTTTCTGGGCGTGAGCTACGCCTGACTCCACCTTCCCCTTTCGATCCGCATGCCCGACGCGACACGGCAGGGGCACGGTGCCGTAATGCTGTAGCACATCCCGGTACAGGGGGTTGAGCGAGGGATCGTAGATGTCAGGAGCGAGTACGCCCTCGCGCAGATTATCCAGCACAACAACGCGCGTGCAGCCACCCAGCCGGCGGAAGGCCTTCTCATGCAATTGGGCCCAGATCTGCGAGCTGGACCGGAACACCAGCAAGCGGACGGACTTGCGACTGTAACCGAGAGTCAGCACGAACAGCCGCGTGCGTCGGTACTTGCCGCTGTGCGGGTCGCGCACCATCGGGCCGGTGCCGTAGTCGACCTGAAGTTCTTCACCGGGTGCAGTTTCGATGACTGCGCACGCTTCCGGCGATTGGCTTCCACGAAGCTTCCGAACGAAACGGTTGACGCTCTTATACTCGGCGGCGAAGCCGCAGGTATCCACCAGTTCCTGCCAGATCGCCATGGCATTGCGGCCATGTGAGAGGGCCAACTCAATCACTTCGAGGTAAGGTTCGCAGGCGCTGGCCGAGGGACTGCGACCGGGCTGCGGCGCGGGTGCTGGTGTCGTTGCACCCCCCGACTCTGCGCCAAAGTCGGTGGTCACCTTCTCCGGACTGGCCGGTTTTGAGTGTACCCGTCGACCACGTGGTGGTCGCAGGGCCACTCCGGCCTCTTTCAGGTAGCTGGAGGCCGTCTCTCGACGAACGCCGGTGGCCTCTTCAATCCGGCGCAACGACCATCCCAGCCGCCCCAATGCTATGACTTGCTGCTTCTTTTCCTCGTTCAAGACATTGCTCACGATCAGGGAGGATAGTGCTCTCCCGTCGAATCAATGTCCTGGATGCTGGTTTGATGGCTTACAACTGGCCGGTTTTCAGGTGTCCATCACTGGCCGGTTTTGGGTGTCCACCGAGGCGCTGGCGAATGTTCCCGATGCGCGGGACGTGACGCGTTGCATCGCTGAGTCTACGCGGCCGAGCGGAGAATGCGACGCAGGGAAGTCGAGCCATCTTAAGAGCCGTTTCAGAATGCCTCTTACGATGCAAATGTTAGAGCTAAGCTACTGGAAGATTGTGGAGCTGGCGGAGGGGCTTGAACCCCCGACCCTCTGATTACAAATCAGATGCTCTACCAACTGAGCTACGCCAGCAATCCTGCTACTTCAACAACTCGCGTAGAGACGTCCATGGAGCTTACGAACCGTTGCGAACGATTCCATTCCATTTTTGGCCCTCACGTCAGTTTACCATCGCCGTCGGCACCGTCTCGGTCCATTCGCGATCGAGCGCTTCGACGGCGGCGCTTTCTGGCATTGCTCCCTTTTCTCAGTAATAATTCTGAAGGCGGAAAATCCGATGTTTCGATCAAAACAGAAACGAGATTGGTGCTGCCCTGGTTTTCAATCGGCTTACGCACGTGCTGGTAAACGCGGGATGGGTGTTGCCGTCACAAAAAAAGATCCCGAAAACCCGGGCTTTGTGTTCCAATTTCGAGCTGTCGACAGGGGCTTGGAGCCATCCATCACTGTTGCCAGCCCAAGCACACCTTTGATCCGTTGTCATTGAAATGGGCGCCCGGTACTGCCCTTGGTGCGGTCGGAATCTAGCCGATTGGTACGGAAAGAGAATTCACAGTATGTATAGGCCGGGCTTTACGATTCGATCTGTTGAATGACCGTGGCGACCGCGTTCGACGCGACGAATCGGCGTGAACAGACATCTTAGATGAAGGCCCGTATCACGCGGCCGACGCCTTTTTCAAAGCCACTGCGTTCATGCAATACCGGAGCCCGCTAGGCGCAGGGCCGTCTGGAAAGACGTGGCCCAGGTGGGCGTCGCACGTGCTGCATACGGTTTCGACGCGCTGCAGAAAGCTGGGGCCGTCGAAATGATACGCAATGACGTTGGCCTTGACGGGCTGCGTAAAGGAAGGCCATCCCGTTCCGGACTCAAATTTCTCGGATGCGTCGAACAAGACGGTACCGCAGCAGAGGCAGGAATAGATCCCCGGCTCGAACAGGCTACACATCTGCGAACTGAACGCGCGCTCCGTGCCGGCTTGACGAGTCACGTAGTACTCTTCCGGACTTAATTGCTTTCGCCATTCGGCATCAGCCTTCTCCACTCGGCGATCGGGCGCCGGGTTGCCATTCTTTGCGAGGTTCAGGATATCCGGCCATTTCAACATAGCGATCTCTATTATGGATGATCTCGCAGCGCCGGCAGGTTCGAGATTCGATTTTCTTTCTTTAAACTTCTACCGGCTCTAGCCTTGGCAGCAGTAAATGAATCACAAGAAAAGCGAAGAGGTAGGCGAAGCCGGCGCAGAAAAATAGCGGACCGTAGGAGCCGTGCGAATAGTCCAACCAGTAACCGACGGCCGGTGAAATCAACATCCCGCCGACCGCGCCTGCCAGGCCCCCGAGCCCCACAATTGAGCCCACCGCCGAGGACGGAAAAATATCGGATGACAGTGTGAACACATTCGCCGACCAGCCTTGGTGCGCCGCCGACGCCAGCGCGACAAGCCCCGTGGCCAGCCAGAGGTTTGCTCCCGCATACATCACCGCACAAACCGGCACAACGGCGAGGGCGCAAGTCAAGAGCGCGGTCTTACGAGCACGGGTTAGCGAGTATCCCCGTCCCAAAAGCAATCCCGACAACCACCCCCCGCCGATGGAGCCCACATCGGCCGCCAGGTAGACGACGATCAGGGGCGGACCGAGGCGGCTTAGATCGAGGCCATACTTGTGGTTGAGAAAACCGGGCAGCCAAAAAAGATAAAACCACCAAACCGGATCTGTAATGAATTTCGCCAGCAGGAAGGCCCACGCCGCACGTGTACCGAGCAGGCGTGCGTATGGAATCATACGCGCCGCTTGTTCCGGCTGATCGGATTCAATGAGCGCCAATTCGTCGGCGGAGATCCACTTGTGCTCGCGCGGCGGCCGGTAAATCGCCAGCCAGAACGCAATCCACAACAAATCCAGCAGGCCCGTCGCCACAAAGGAAAAGCGCCACCCGAAATGTAACGCAACGAAGGGAACCAGGAATGGTCCCATGAGCGCGCCGAGATTGGATCCGCTGTTGAAGATACCAGTGGCCAGGGCGCGTTCACGCTTCGGGAACCAGAGGGCGACGGTCTTGATAGCCGCCGGAAAATTTCCGGCTTCTCCCACGCCTAACAAAAATCGCGCGGCCGCAAACTGCATTGCGCTCCGGGCCAGGGCATGCGACATCGACGCAATACTCCATATCAGCACCGCCAGGGTGTAGCTGAGCCGCGTACCCAGCCTGTCGATAATGCGCCCGGCCAACGGCATCATCAACGCATAAGCGCCCTGGAAAGCGAATACCACCCAACCGTAATCCGACTCATGCCAGCCGAGCTCGCGAGACAGCACGGGCTTAAGCAGGCCGAGTACCTGCCGGTCGAGATAGTTCACGCTGGTTGCATAAAACAGCAGACCGCATATGTACCAGCGCACGTGGGATGTTCGTGTCATTTTGGGCTGGTGCCTACTTTAACCGATCGGCACCTGGCGCGGCGCATGTTTGCTCATGAACGCGTGCGGCAACATCGCTCTGCGCTACACTCGCATCTGAAACTCATGCCGCTTCGCACCGTTTTCATTTTCCTTTTACTAGTCTTCGAAATTTTCGGCGCTAACGCTCCCGATGGCCAGGCCCTTTACAACAAATACTGCGCCGGCTGCCACGATTCTGGCGCCGGTCGTGCGCCCGCGACCTCCGCGCTGCGCAATTTTTCACCGGAGCGGATCCTTCTGGCCCTGGAGAGCGGCCCCATGATGATCATGGGCCAGCGGCGAACCGATCCCGAACGCCGCGCTATCGCCGAATTCGTCGCGGGGAAACCGCTGGGGCACGAACCTTCCGCGCCGATTCCGCAAATGGCGTACTGCGAGGACAACAAATCATTCGCCAGCCCACTAGCCGCTGCTCACTGGACTGGCTGGGGCGGCGATCTTTCGAATCGGCGCTTTCAGCCCGCAGCGCAGGCCGGCATCTCGTCTGCGGATGTCCCCCGGCTGCGGCTGAAATGGGCTTTCGGATTTCCCGGCGACATTCAGGCGTACGCGCAGCCTGCAGTTGGTGGCGGCCGCGTATTCGTAGGCAGCGCCGGCCATCGCGTCTATTCTCTAGATGCGTCCACCGGCTGCACGTATTGGACGTTCGAAGCCGAAGCGCCCGTCCGCACCGCCATCAGCATCGGTGCGATCGCTTCCGATTACGCCGTCTACTTCGGTGACATTCACGCCAACGTTTATGCAGTGAGCGCCAGCAGCGGCAAGTTGATATGGAAAACGCGCGCGGACGAACATTCCGAAGCGCGCATCACCGGCGCCCCCGCGCTTGCCGGAGGTCGGCTGTTTGTTCCCGTTTCCTCTTCCGAAGAAGTCAGCGCCGCCGACCCGCTTTACGAATGCTGCCGGTTCCGTGGGAGCATTCTTGCGCTCGACGCCGCCACGGGAAAAACCATTTGGAAAACCTACACTATTTCTGAAGCCGCGCACCCCACGCGCAAGAACAAGGCCGGCATACAACTTTGGAGCCCATCCGGCGCCGCCGTCTGGAGCGCGCCGACGCTCGACCTCGCCCATCACGTGCTCTACACCGCGACCGGCGACGCGTATTCTGATCCGCCGCCCGCCACTACCGATGCGATCCTCGCGCTCGATATGGATTCCGGAAAAATCCTCTGGACGCGCCAGATAACCGCCGGTGACGCTTTCAATCTCGCCTGCCCCAGCCCCGACAAAACCAATTGTCCCGAGGCCAACGGGCCCGATTTCGACTTCGGTTCTTCCCCCATCCTTGTCGAGTTGCCGAACGGCAAGCGCATGTTAGTTGCGGGACAAAAATCGGCCATCGTCTATGCGCTCGATCCCGACCGCGCCGGGGAAATTCTATGGCAGACGCGCGTTGGCCGCGGCGGCACGCTTGGCGGTATTCAATGGGGTCCGGCGGCGGACAACGAAAACGTCTACGCCGCCGTTTCCGACATTTCCCGTCGCGTGGGACCAGCGGGCCTCGAGTTGAATCCTGAAATTGGCGGCGGTATTTCTGCGGTTCGGCTCAGGAATGGCGAACTCGTCTGGCACGCGGCTCCTCCGGGTTGCGGAGATCGCCGTCCGTGCAGCCCAGCGCAGTCTGCCGCAGTCACTGTGATCGCCGGCGTCGTGTTTTCCGGGTCGAGTGACGGCCACCTTCGCGCCTACGCCACCGAAAGCGGCAAGATTATTTGGGATTGCGACGCCGTGCGAGATTTCCAAGCGGTCAACGGCATACCCGCCCGTGGCGGATCATTCGATGGACCCGGCGCCGTCCTCGCCGGCGGCATGCTGTTCGTCAACTCCGGATACGGCGCCATGGGCGGCATTCCCGGGAACGTGCTGCTGGCGTTTACAGTGGATGGGAAATAGTAGGAACAGTCTTTCTTGATGATGAAACTCGTTTTCGCCACCGCAACTGAATCCGACGCCCCGGCGCTAGCAGCTCCGCATACCGCCGCCTCCGAGGATCTCATGGGCCGTTTCAGCCGCGGATTCTGGTCCTCCGCGCAAACGGAAGCAGGCGTGTTGCGAGCACTGCGAAAACCGAAGTTCTCGCGAGTCGTGGTCGCGCGTGCCAACGACGGCATCGTCGGTACGTTGCACCTGGCGACGAAGAAACCTTGGGCCATCGATACGGCGTATTTCACGCCTGCTAAAAAGCCGCTCTACCTGACCAGCATGGCCGTCCATCCCGGCGTGCAACGAAAAGGCATCGGCCGCGGGCTCATGAACCAGGCCGAAGCCGTGGCGCGTGCATGGCCCGCCGATGCCATTCGTGTCGACGCCTACGACGCCAAAGCCGGCGCACAAGAGTTTTATGCGAAGTGTGGATTCCGCGAGGTCGGCCGCGTGACTTACCGCCGTGTGCCGCTGGTGTATTTTGAGTTGACGGGCCCTCTAATTCGCCGGCCGCAATCCCTCTTCTACCCCCAGCCCGTGCTCCAGCCAGCCCGGATACCACCGGAACACATTCCCCGTCAGGCTACCGATGAAAATCTCGCCCGCCGCCGTCACATGCAGCCAGTGGCCCGGACTCTCCATGGCTCCCAGAATTTTGCCTGTGGAGATTTCGACGTGCATAATGCGCCCCGCCAGCGTGTCGTAGGTGAGGTTCTCAATGTTGTTGCGATGCGTGATGATCCACATCTCATCCTGCGGCGTGATGAAAATGTTCTGCGTGGCGCCAAGGTGTGTCCATTGCCGCAGAAACTTCCCATCGGCGTCAAAAATCTGGATGCGATTGTTCTCGCGGTCGCTCACATAAACCGTCCCGTGAGAATCCACCGCAATCGAATGCGGCGTGTTGAACTCACCCGGCCCGGCGCCGTGCTTGCCCCAACTCAGCAGATACTTGCCCTCGCGCGAGAATTTCACCACGCGAGAATTGCCGTAGCCGTCGGAAACATAATAATCGCCCGATGGCGCAAACGCGATATCCGTCGGCCGGTTGAACGTCTCCGCATCAGTCCCCGGCTTGCCCTTCCGGCCCCAAGTCCGCAGCAACTGACCTTCATTAGTGAATTCCATCACCTGATGATCGCCAGCGTCCGTCACCCATACGTGATCCTCTTTATCGACGCGCAACGCGTGCGGATTGCCGAACATTCCCCGGCCCCACGCGCGCAAGTATTTCCCCTGCGCATCAAAAACCACGATCGGATCCGCTTTCTGTCCCCGATGAAAAACATAAACCCGGCCCGCCGAATCCGTCGCCACCGCCGACACGCGACCGAACTTCCAGCCATTCGGCATCGTGTCCGGCTCCTCACCGAAACGAATTTGCACGCGGTATTTGAGTAAACCGCCTTCGTGCGGATACCAGCCTTGTTGCGCCGAACTGATCGCCATCGTCATAAGCACCGTTGGGAGAGCTTTCATCATACGCTTCGATACGCGGCGTCCACCTGCTTTTTCAAAAACGCAAAGTCACGCGCGATCGAAGCCTCATCCACGGGTTCATACTCCGCGTGCATGGAAATCGGCCCCTGGAATCGCGCTGCTGCCAGCATTCCGAAGAACTCGGACCATCGCACCATCCCTTGGCCCAGCGGGCACATCTTCATTTCCCATTTGCCGCCGGATTTCTCCCAAAAGAAATCCTTGATGGCAACCATCTGGACGCGCGCAAGCGCCATGCGAAGATCGATCCGCCATCCGCCTTCCCCGCCCTCCGCCGTCGCATGGCAGGGATCAAAATAGTATCCGATCGATTTCGTATCCATCTCGCCGATGATGGAGCGGATGTCCCACACCGGCGCTCCTACGTTGTTCCCGGAATGATTGTGGAAACCCGCCGTGATGCCGTGCTCCTTCGCCAACGCCACAAGCCCCGCGACGTCCCCGCGCACCTGCGCCACCCGCGCTTCGATCGATTCCTTGTCGAGATAGCGCCAGTAACCGAGCTTGAATCGCGGCACTCCCAGCCGCGCCGCCGTCGCGATGGTCGTCCGCGCCGCCGGATCGTTGGCGGACGTCAGGTCCGTCGTGATCATCGGAACCGCGAGTCCCGCACCATGCAGCGTCTCTACGGCTCTTGGCAGATCTTCCGCCACACGTGCCGGCAAAACGTGCCCTTCCGGCCGCACGGTGAGATCCACTCCATCGAAGCCGATCTGCTTCACGGTACGGCCCAGCTCGCTGTAATTGAGTTTGGGCAGATGCTTGGAGAACAGACACAGCGGCGGGCGGCCCTGTGCGGCGCTCGTTTGTCCGGCCGCCAGCGCCATCGTCCCCAGTGCTGCGTTCCGTGCGAATTCCCTCCGCGTGCTCGAATCCATCGGTATCACCCCCGCCTGATATTCTAAGCAGGTCGGGAGGTCTCTCGCGATGCCGGTCCAGGTTCACGGCCACCGTGGCGCGCGTGCCGTGCTCCCGGAAAACACCCTACCGGCGTTCGAGTACGCCATCGATCAGGGCGCCGACGCCATCGAGATGGACGTCATGCTCAGCAAAGACGACGTCCCCGTGATCTCGCACGATCCTATTCTGAACCTTGCCATTTGCCGCAGCCCCAGCGGCCACCGCGACATCGTGCGCATGCTGACGTTCGCCGAACTCCGCGAGTGGGATTGCGGCTCGCTCGTCAATCCGAAATTCCCTAGACAGCAACCCGTGCCCGGCGCCCGCATGCCGTCACTTGATGAAGTGCTCGCACTCGCCGGCCGCGGCAGCTTCCTGTTCAACATCGAAGCCAAAATGTACCGCCCCGAGCTCGATCCCCCGCCCGGCTACTTCGCGCAAGTGCTGTTGCAATCCATCGATCGCCACAACCTCCGCGCGCGGGTCATCGTGCAGTCGTTCGATTTCCGCATTCTGATTGCGATGAAGCAGCTTGCCCCGGAAATCCGGCTGGCCGCGCTTTACGAAGACGGCCGGCTCGGCGATTTCGTTTCCATCGCCCGCACCGCCGGGACGCGTATCGTCGCGCCCGAGCAAGGTCTGGTGACCGCCGCCCAAGTAACAGGGGCCCATGACGCCGACTTGCTGGTTATTCCTTGGACCGCAAACACGCCGCGCCAGTGGGATGCGCTGCTTGCGGCCGGAGTCGACGGCATCATCACCGACGACCCCGGCGCACTGATCGGATATCTCAAACAGAAAGGCCTGCGTTGAGGATTATCTGCCGTTTCCCGGCGCAACATGGAAATCGCCGGTTCCCATGCGGTCGATAAACCGGATCGACACAGCATCGCCAACACCGTCTACATGTTTGTACCACCAGTATTCGAACGGGTACGGCGGCTGCGAAGTCGCCGGGTTTCCACCAGAAGGATGACTCTCGATCTCATCTGGCGGGCCGTAGGCAATGTAAATATATCCTCGGTCGGTTTGCCAACCCTTCCTCCCGGAAGCGGTGCGGTAATGCTCGTTGGCCCACGCAATTCTCCGATAATGCTCTTCCTTGAACGCGTTCTCTGCCGCACCTCGCGTCGGGTTTCGCACTTCCCAAAACTGATCGACGAAGTGTTCCCGTTCCTCATCGGTAGCCAACTTCAGAAAAGCTCCGCGCTCCGCGTCGGAAATAATGTACACCACCTCTTCATTCAGCCATCGCTGATACGGATCGGCCTTCTCCGCTTTCGCCTTGGCTTCAGCCTCCAGCTTGGCTGCGTCCTCCTGAGCAGGCGCCGCCTGTAACGCCACGACGGCCAGCACCGCGGTGGCAACGAAAACTGCACTGGCGCACAACGGCGTCCACACACCGCTGGGCCCCTTCGGATAAAGCAGACGACGAATTCGTTTCACGAGATTGCCTCCTCTTGCCGCCACAGCCGGCTCGCAGCCGGACCCGCGATTTTCCTCCAGCGCGGCCAGCGCCCTCGCATACTCGTGCGCATCACCGCTCATCTCCACCACCAGATCGTCGCAACAGTTCTCCCGCTCGTTGCGCATAACGCGCGACATCCACCACACCGCCGGGTGATAAAACAACAGCCCTTCCACCGATCGCTGCAACACATTCACCAGGTAGTCATACCGGCGGATGTGCGCCAGCTCGTGCAGCAGGATGGCCTCCACTTGCGACACCGGCAATCCCGCCAACAATCCCACGGGCATCAAAATGTACGGCCGGAAGTGGCCCAGCACCATCGGTGCCTCCGCCAGCGAGGATTCCAGCAGCACCACCGGGCGCGTAAGACGCAATCGCCCGCTCAAGTCCGCGAGTCTGTTCCGCCAATGCTCAGAGACGCCACATACTCCCCGCCGCCGCATGCGCGACACCGAGATCCAACCGGCGACATGCCGCAGGTAGAAGATCCACACGCCCGCGATCCAGACCGGCGCGAGCCATGGCACGGCTTCCGCCAGCGCCGTACTCGAAGGGTTCCCGCCGTCCGCGTTCGCCGCCGCACTCCACGTGGGAAATGGCGGCTTCTTCTCGGCCGTCGCATGCTGTACGCTTTCCGGCATCATACGAACGAAGGTGACTCCGAATGCGCCCAGCATCACGAGCATCGCCGCGCACGCCGCGGCATAACGGATACGCGGCGATCGCGTCGCCACCAGCACGGCGCCGAGAGCCGCCGCGAGCATCGCGCCTTCCCATAGAGAATGCAGCAGCGTCCATCCGACGGCACCGGCCAGCGGAGTGCCCACCAGACTTTCCAGGAGTCTCATTGGTCCCCCTTCCGGTGCTCGTCCAGCAGCTTGCGCATTTCAGCAAGCTCCTCTTTTGTGGCCTTGCGCGCCGCGAGCGCCCCCACCAGCAGCGCCTTCGCCGACCCGCTGAAAGCTCGCTCCAGCAAGTCTCCGGCAAGCTGCCGCTGTGTCCACTCCCGCGGCCGCGCCGCCTTGTAAACGTGCGCGCGCTCCTTCTCATCGCGCAGCACCAGGCCTTTCTCAGCCATGATCTGCATGAATTTGAGGATGGTGCTGTATTGCGCCTGCCGCCGCCGGTTGATCACGTCGTGCACTTCGCGTACCGTGGCCGGCCCGAGGCTCCACAGCACAGTCAGAATTTCCAGTTCAGCGTCAGTAGGTCTGGGCGGTTCCGTTGCCATATACGAAGACATTACTAGTAATGCCTTCGTATGTCAAGGCGAAATGTACGGGCGATGCATGCATCGCCCTTGTCGACGGGATGGCGCCCGCTCAGTTCTCGATCGACAGCTTCTTCATCTTGTAAAGAAGCGCTTTGTAGTCGATGTTGAGAATCTGTGCAGCCTGCTTGCGGTTCCAGCGGGTGGAGTGAAGCGCCGACAGAATGGCGTCAGTCTCGGCCTGCTCTTTGGCGCGGTTGACCTGCTTCAAAATCGGAGTGGACACCGGTTCGTCGTATTCGGCGCCGACAGCCGCGCTCGCGGCACGGACTTTCGGCGCGGGCGAACCCAAAGCTGGCGAAGCCCTGCGCAGCATGCGCTCGCGAAGGTCCCCAATGATCGTCTCGGCATCCCGCACCACCAAATATTTCCGCATCACGTTCTCGAGCTCGCGGATGTTGCCCGGCCACTGGTGCGTCACAAGCGACTGATGCAGCGACGGCGTAATCGGCAGCGGCGCCGTTCCCGGCCGCGCATGCTTCCTCAGCAGGAACTCGGCCAGCGATAGAATTTCATCCTGTCGCTCACGTAGCGGTGGCACGCGAATCGTGACTACGTTCAAACGGTAATACAAATCTTCGCGAAAGCGTCCGTCGGCGATCGCCTGCTCCAGGTCGCAATGTGTCGCCGCAATCACCCGGACGTCCACCCGGATCGTCTCCTTACCACCCAACCGCTGGAATTCCTGGTCTTGCAGCACCTGCAGGAGTTTGGCCTGCAGCTTGAAATCCATGTCGCCGATCTCATCCAGCAGAATGGTCCCGCCATCCGCCATTTCGAACATTCCGGGCTTCTTCTGGAACGCTCCGGTGAACGCTCCACGCTCATAGCCGAACAGTTCGCTCTCTACCAGTTCCGAGGGAAGCGCAGCGCAGTTCAGCTTCAAGAAGACTTTATTGGCGCGCGGCGATTGGGCGCACAACTGCCGCGCAATCACTTCCTTGCCCACGCCGGTTTCGCCTTGAATCAGCACCGGCACTTCCGACGATCCTACCTGCTTCAGCAACGGTTCAATACTCTTCACGCGCACTGCGCAATCGTCTGGCGCCTTCAGCGCCGGCTGATCGCTGACTCCGTGGATCGCGCGGCCATCCATCGCGCCATTCCCCAGCGCTTTTTCAATCGCGTTGCACAAGTCCTCATGGCTTACTGGTTTGGGAATGAAATCGGTTGCCCCGCTCTTCATGGCTTCCACCACTTTGAGCGGAGAAGAGGCGCCAGAGAGCATGATGATCGGCAGGTCCCGGTTCTGGCGGCGGATCTCGCGCAGCGTCTCCAGTCCGTCTTTGCGCGGCATCATGATATCCAACAGCACGAGGGAAATCCGCCCGTGATCGCGCTCCAGGCAACCCAGGACTTCTTCGCCGTCCTGCGCCGACTCAATGCCGTACCCGTGGCATTTCAGCGCCATCTCCAGATAGCTCCGGACTTCCAGCTCGTCCTCACCTAACAGAATGGTCCTGCCAGTATTCACGGTTTGCATAGTTCCTCAGAAGTGGTTTCCGAATCACGCTCCCGCTTGCATAGTTTGGTGGGGCGGTTCGGTCATGTATGTCAGATGGGCTTCTTGTTGCACCAGGGGGAGAACGAAAGAGAACGTAGACCCTGTCACACTCGATTCGGCCCACACTTGACCTTGATGAGAATTGAGGATCAACTTACAAATAGCCAGACCCAGTCCTCCTCCAGACCGGTCCTGACCGCCGGAATACGAGGTGTACTCCTCGAAGATCTTTTCCAGGTTCTCCGAGGGTACGCCCGGACCCGAATCACAAATATCGATCCGGAATGCATTCGGCAACTGCTGCCTGGAGGTGCGGCGCTCGCCATTTGTAATGGCTGTCTTTAATTTGGCACGCCGTTCCCAGAAATAGGGATAGCCTCGGACCTCAATGGTGCCGTACTTGGGAGTGAATTTGCATGCATTGTCGAGAAGGTTGATTAAGACCTGCTCGATCTGTTCGCGATCAAAATAGAGCGGCTGCGCGGGCGGCGTCACCTGCCAGGTGAGGCGAATATTCTTGGCGTCGCTGAAGGGCCCAATCTCGTGCACGGCCTGATCGACACATGCTTCGATATCGCCCTTTTGCAGGTTTGGCCGCCGGTCCACTTGCCGGCCCACGCTGAGTTGGAACATCGCCGTAGCCATCCGAGAAAGCCGCTTGATGGAGTGCTGCATCCGCTCCAGGACTTCCTGCTGCTCTTCGGAGATGGGCCCCAACTGCTGGCCGAGAATCAATCCACAATAACCGTCCACCGCCGTCAGGGGTGCGCGAAAGTCGTGAACCGCGCGCGCCAGAAAATTGGTGCGGTCCTGATCGTATTCCTGTAGCTTCAGATTGGCATGTAAGAGGCACTGCAGGATCTCATCGCGGTCCGCGCGTAATGCATCCACATCCGGCGAGTGGTTCTTTTCATGTCGCTCCACCGCGTGTTCAAGAAACGCCCGCAAAGTGGCTTTTTGGACCGGCTTCAGGAGGATCGCCACCGCCGCCATGGGCAGCCGCTCCAACAGTCCCGCCATCTTCTTCCGCGACACCAGGAAAAGGTTCTTGCGCTCTTGCTCGAAATCCAGCTCACGCGGCAAGGGCACGTCGGAATCGCAGTCCCAAATCACCAGATCCGGTAATGACGTCACCTCCGGTGCGTCCCCCAGGTTCAGGGTCCAGTCGTTCCCACGGAATCCGGTCAGAGTTTCGCGGCACAACTTATAGAGCAACTTGTCTGTTGACAATAACTTAATGTGCATCTGGGCGCATCAATTCGCGGCTAAGCTCTGTAAAGTTAGAGAGCAGCATATCGCAATCCTGATTTTTGTCAAGATTTTCCACTCGCTGCTCCAATTTTTTTCCCTCACGCTAACTATAGCTATAAACAGGAATCTACGGAACGGCAAGTCCGGTAAATCCCTTACAGAGCCGCAGATTTATCCTAAAATTTGGGACCGAGTTCCCACAAACTGAGACGATTCTGCGAGTTGCACTTGTTAAGAGGCCGCCCAACGTCGCCGTGCGGAACAATACGGTTCGGTCCGCGGCTGGGGGTAACCTGAGTAAAAACTGTGGAAATGTAACTGGCTTCAAAAGTGCTAACGTCTTCGCCGAGCCAAATCCTTAAATCGCAGGCGTCGTATAGCACTGGGAACCGGGCTAAAGGCTTCGACAGCTGGCAACTGCCGGGATCATTGATCACCTCCCGCACACGCAGCCGGCGCGTGGCATCGGCTACGCGCAAAACTCACGGAGCAGAGTTTGGAAGCGAAATTGTAGCTCAACTGGGGCTTGAGGATACGCCGGTCATGGTCGCCATAGAAGAACGCCGTAAGCGTAAACGGATTGCGCTGCATTGGCCAGTCCGACTGTTCCGTGATGTGACCACGCCATCGGTCGAAAGCACTACTGAAAACCTAACCAGTAATGGGTTTTACTGTATCTCCAAGGAGCCGTTTCAGATGGGTGAACGGCTGGAATGCATCATCGCCATTCCCGCTGGCAGCTTCGGCTATAACGAGTCGCCCATACGCCTGCAATGCCGCGTTCGGATCGCACGCGTAGAAGATGAGCGCGATGGTTTCGGATTAGGCTGCTATATCGAAGATTACGACCTACTTACCAACTCTCGCACGGCTCGCTCCGGAATGAATTCTCCCGATTCGCTGGTCTGATCTGGTGTCCTGCCATTTTCCCAAAGTTTTTGACAATAAGACGAATCGCGGTCTTTTTCGACACTCCCAATAAGAACCCGGTCCCGGCCCCGCGCTCTTTGGCATAAACTGTGCAAAGAGCGTTCTGGTCTGACGCATGAAGTGGTTTAACGCACATAAATGGATGTACTGCGGCAGTTATCTGGCTTTCGCCGCCACCGTCGGGGTACCGTGCCTGGCAGCCAATGCCGCCCTCTCTCTTTCCGCTTACAGGGCCCTGGGGCAGTCGGACCTTCGACAGAATGCGCTCAACATGGTCGGCCCCGGGACACTGAATGCGCCCACCGGCGTGGCGGTCGATAGCGGCGGACATCTATATGTGTCCGACACCTTGAATCACCGGGTTCTCGGATGGGAAAACGTGGCCAGCTTCCAGAACGGGGCTGCGGCGGTGCTGGTGCTGGGCCAACAGAATTTTCAATCTACGATTCCCAACGGGATCGGATCGAAGGGCCTGAACTCCCCCGGCGGTCTGGCGGTTGACCCGCTAACGGGTAATCTCTACGTCGCCGACGTGGGAAACAATCGCGTGGTCCGGTTTGCCGCTCCCTTCGCCAACCAATCGAACGTGGATCCTGATGCCGTCTACGGGCAGCCGGACTTTACCAAGCGCACAGCGAACACAGGCGGCGTTGGCAACAAGACCCTGAACGTTCCGCGGGCCGTCGCTTGCGACAGCAAGGGAGATCTCTGGGTGTCGGATAGTGGCAACAACCGTGTGCTGCGATTCCCTGCTTCGGTCCTCAACACCACCGATCCCGCGGCCGACATCATTTTAGGACAACCTAATGCGACTTCGGTCAAAGCCAACCGCGGCGGCACCGTTTCCGGCTCCGGGTTCAGTAATCCGTGGGGCCTGACCTTCGATGCCAAGGGCGATCTTTACGTCGCCGATTTTCTGAACGCGCGCGTTCTCGAGTTTGCGAACCCAGTCACCGCCGCCTCGATCGCCTCTACCGTTTTCGGTCAAACGGTGTTCACAACCCGCGCGTTTCCGGCGATACCGACGGCCTCGTCATTAGCCGGTCCGTCGGGCGTGGCGGTGGATGCAGCAGGTAATCTATATGTCGCAGTGCCGGGCGACAATCGAGTACTGATGTTTCCCCCTGGTTCGTTATCCGGTGCCGCGGCGACGCGCGTGGTAGGCCAGCCGGATTTCGCTACCAACACGATCGATACCGGTGCATTCCCGGAGACCTCAGCCACTTCGCTCGCGCTGATCGAGAGCATCGCAGTGGATGCCCAGGGCGATCTCGTCGCCGCAGACTCGGGCAACAATCGCGTGTTGTTTTTCGCCGCCGGTACGACCGCGGCCGCGCGCGTTCTGGGGCAGACGGGATTCACCGGCAACGGTCCCAACCAGATCAAGCCGGGCAGCATCAACGCGGCTTACAAAATTGCCATCGATTACTCGCAGTCGCCGTATGCGCTCTACGTATCCGACACCAGCAACAACCGGATTCTGATTTGGAAGGATTCCGCTCACTTTCATAGCGGCCAACCGGCCGATCTCGTGATCGGCCAGCCGAATATGGGCACGGCCGCGGCCAACGTGGATGGCGGCGTGAAGCAGACGCCCTCGGCGACGGGTCTCGCGGCGCCGCGCGGCATCGCGATCGAATCGAACGGCGATCTCTTCGTCGCCGACTCCGGCAACAACCGCGTGCTGCACTATCCGCGCCCGGTGGCGCAATCGGGCCGCATCACCCCCGATGCAGTGCTCGGCCAGGCGGATTTCACGAGCTCAGACGTAACCACGGCCAATGCCGGCTCACTAACCTCGCCCGCCGGTCTCGCGATCGGACCCAACGGAGACCTTTTCGTCGCCGACAGCGGAAATAACCGCGTGCTGGAATTTGCGAGCGGCCCGAAAACCGGAGCGATCGCGCTCCGCGTCTACGGCCAGGCGAGTTTCACTACTTCCGCCCTGCCCACTACCGTTTCGGCCGAGACGTTGAGTGCACCCCAGGGTCTGGCCGTGGACAAGTCGTACAACCTCTACGTCGCCGATCTCGGCGCCAACCGTGTCGTCGTATTTCCCAATACCAATGCCGCACCGCAAACTGGCTTGCCAGCGTCCCTCGTACTCGGCCAGGCCGATTTCAGCCATAGCGTGGGCAGCGGCGCGGCCACCGGACTTCACTCACCGCTCGATGTAGCGCTTGATAGCGGCGGAAACATCTTCGTTTCCGACACCGCGAACAACCGGGTGGCCGTGTTTCCTTCGCTCGCGAATCTGCTGGTCGCCGCAGGCCCGCCTTACAGCTCGTATGTAGCGATCGGACAACAGAAAGTCACGGGAACCGCGGCCAATTGGGACACCACCGACGGTCTTGCAACGCCCGAGGGACTCATCGGCCCGGTAGGACTCTTTGTGGATCGCCAGGATACGTTGTACGTCGGCGACACAGGCAACAATCGCGTGGTGCAGTTTTTAAAGCAGCTCACGGTAGAAAACACGGCGACGGCCAGCAGTTCCGCACCGGTTGGCCAGGGCTCCTGGTGCACGTTGACCGGTTCGGCTCTCGCAACCAAGACCGGGAAGGCAAAAACGACCGGAGCGCTGCCCATGTCGCTCGCGAATCGCGTACTGACGGTGAACGACACGCTGCCGGCACCGATCGTATCGGTATCCTCGACTCAATTCCAGGTAGTGTTGCCCGCCAAGACGCCGGTTGGCATTCAGCGCATCGCAGCCAGAACGGGCGACACCGGAGAACTCGTAGCAGGCGGTCCGATCGTGGTAGCCGAGTATGCTCCGGGATTGTTTACTACGAACTCGCAGGGCACCGGGCAAGCGATGGCGACCAATCAGGATGGATCGATCAACGGCACGGGCCACCCGGCGCCGCTCGGCAGCACAGTAGAAATCTTCGGCACCGGGCAAGGACCGGTGAAGACGCCGGTGCCGGACGGCCAGCCGGCGCCGAGCAGCCCGGACAACACCCTCGCCAAGCCCACAAGCGACGGCAACGCCTGCCTCTCAGGAAGTTCCTACGTCTGTGTGGCGTTGGGCGGGTCGGGAGGCGGCGCCGTTTTCGCCGACGTCCAATACTCCGGTCTTGCGCCGGGACAGGTTGGCGTTTGGGAGCTGAAGTTCACCATCCCATCTTCCGGCCTGCTCGGAAACACAGTGTCGGTGAGAGCTGCAATCGGCGGAGTCAACTTCAGCAATGAGGTGACGCTGGCGGTAAAGTGAGATGCGCTGACGGCTCATCCGCACAGCTTGTCAATGAGCGGAATACCTCCGTTGGCAATCGGCACAGCGGGCCGCGTCCAAATGCCTGGAATCGCACGGGCGCACTCCGGGCACGCGCCGTTTTCGCTGATTCGATTTTCTAAGATCCGCCACCCACACCGCCGGATCAGTGTCGCGCAACAACCCGGACATCGGGTATCCTCCCATGCCCCCACTTCGCCCGGCAGATTGCCTGCGTACACAAATCGCAAACCCGCGCTTTGCCCAATCTCGGCCGCCCGCATGAGAGCGGCCGCGGTTGTGTTCTCCGGCGATGTCATCCGGTAGTCCCGGTGAAAGGCGATGACGTGCCAAGGGATTTCGGCGGAAATCCCCGCCAGGAACTTCGCCATCGAGGCCAGTTCTTCGTTCGAGTTATTGAAGCCCGGTACGACCAGAGTGACAACCTCGAGCCAGTAGCCCATTTCGTGAATCAGTTGAATCGAGTCGAGTATTGGGGCCAAACGCCCGCCCAGTTGGCGGTACCGGCGCTCGCTGAACGCCTTCAAGTCAATTTTGAAGATATCCAGCCATGGGCGCAGATAGCGCAGAACTTCCGGTGTTGCGTTCCCGTTCGAAACGAAGCCCGTGAGCAATCCCGCTTTGCGCGCCTCGCGAAAAATCTCAACCGCCCACTCGGCCGTAATCAGCGGCTCGTTGTACGTGCTCACCACCGCGTCGGCGCGGTGCGTGAGGGCTGCTTGGACGATCTGTCGCGGCCGCATCGGGGTGAAATGAAGCGAGGATCGGACATCGCGCAAGGCTTGCGAGGTGACCCAGTTCTGGCAGTACGGGCAATGCAGATCGCATCCCAGCATGCCGAAGCTCAGTGCTTGCCCGCCGGGCCGGATGTGGTAGAAGGGTTTCTTCTCGATGGGATCGCACTGGAGCGCGTTCACATAACCGCGTGGCGCGTAGAGTTTACCGTCGCGGTTGAAGCGAACCTTGCAGACTCCGGCGAAACCCGCCCCAACTGGGCAACGATGACCGCAAGCCAGACAGCGTACGCGATAACCGTCAATCGCCTCGTATAAATCGGATTCGCGAGTGTGGCGGATGAGTTGCTCACGAGCGGTCATCGCGTGATCGGCGGGCCTTCCAACTCCATTTTATCTCGCAGGTGCTACGTTCTCTTCGGATTCGCGCTCTTCCCAGCTCTGCCACCACGACGTTCCCCGCAGCCTGGTTCGCACTTCATCCGGCGCCAGGTTGGCCAGCGCGTCCAATGATGAAAGGCGCGCAACAAACTCCGCCGAGCCGTGCTGCGGGTATGCACGAGGCACATGGTTCTGAAAGTAGACCGGGATGCTCGCAAGCGGAAACACACGGTCTTCCTTCATATATGGAAACGAGCCGTGGGCGGAAATGTAAGTTCCGGCGCCGAGCTTTTCCAGAATCGCCTGGAGCCGGCACGATCGCCGCAGTCCCGTAATTCCCAGTGTCGAGCTGCGCACAAATCGCGGGTGCAGCCCGAGGTGGGCGGCGATTTTGCGGATGAGCGCGATCTCAAGCTCGGCGATATTCGCATAGCTCTCCGCGAACCACGCGCCCACCAGTGACAACACCGCTTCCCCGTAAGGCGCGCCGCGATAATTCTGTTGCAGAAGGCGGAGCAGTTTCTTCCGCCACACGGTCGACTCGGCCTCGCGCAGTTCCAGAAACGTCGCTTCCTGATTGTCTTCGTGAGCGACGGGCAGCGTGACCATGCCTACTTTTCCGCGCACGACAAACAGGCGATTCCGCTGCCCCCAACTGCGCCGCAGAAATTGGAAGTCATCGAGGAATACAAAAACGTCGGTTCGCGCGATGAGCTCGAGATACCCAAGCCACGGCAGAAACTGCGGCTGCATCAGCGCGACTTTCGGACCCAGGCCGCGAGTGGCCCGCCACTCCGATTCGCACAGGGCCATCCGGGCGAGACAGGCCGGACATGTCCGGCCACTACCCGGCTGAAAACCAGCATCCTCGAGTACTTTGCGTTCCCGCGCCTGAGACGAGTCGACCGATACGCAAACTTCCGCCAGCGCCAGTTGTTCAAAGCCGATGCGCAGCGCGCGGTCGAGCTCCGCAGGCTGGGGCACAGAGCAAAGCTCGCCCGTTCCCTTCTCCTCGTCGATGTTCCGGTAAAGATTCTGCGAGCCGGAAGAAGCTAGCGACACAATGAATACGTGGCGGCGGAATCCGTGTCCTCTCCCGATCGCGATGCGGCGCTCTATGTTTTAGGCGGGTGGCCGCGGCCGCACCGGGACGGCATCTGGCGCAGCTCGCTGTTTGAAGACGGCGGCATCGGCGATCGTTTGCGAGTAGAAGCAGCCGCCATGCTCTATCGGGCCCATCGGCAACGGATCATTGTGACGGGCGGCAAGGGCAAGCTGGCGCACGTGGCCGGCGCGCCGGCGAGCGCTTCGGTGATGCGCTGCGAGCTCGTAGAACTCGGCATCTCGGGGGATGACATCTTCCAAGAGCTCTCCGCCGGCAGCACCTGCGAGCAGCTACAGTTCATCAAAACTGCACTCACGCGATTTCCGGTCGCCCATTTGAGAATTCTTTCCAATCGCTACCACTTAGCCCGTATCGAGGCTTTTTTGAACGCGGATGCCCAACTTGGGGATTGGTGTGCCGCGCGGCGCATTGAAGCCGAGGCCGCTGAGGAAGTCCTGTTGCTGCATGATCCCTCACGCTGGCATCGCTTGATCGCCGAAGCCTATTCGAGCCAAGCCATGCTGGAGCGCATCGAGCAGGAAGCGCGGGGTGTGCAGGCCATTCGCGCCGGCACGTACCAGCGTTAGAGGCAGGAGCATGTCCTCTATCCAAATTAATGGGCGGCGCATTCAGACCGGATCGCCGGCCTACATCATTGCCGAGCTTTCCGCCAACCATCACCAGAATTTCGATGATGCCGTTCAGCTTGTGCGCGCCGCGAAGGATGCGGGTGCCGATGCCGTCAAGCTACAGACCTACACGCCCGACACCATCACCATTTCGTCGGACCAGCCCTGCTTCCGCATCGGCGGCGGGACGATCTGGGATGGCGAGACGCTTTACGAGCTGTACGCCAAAGCCTACACGCCGTGGGAATGGCAGCCGAAGCTGAAACAGCTCGCCGCTGACCTGCGCCTGGACCTGTTCTCGACGCCGTTCGATTTCACGGCCGTCGATTTTCTCGAAGCGATGCACGTTCCCGCGTATAAGATCGCATCGTTCGAGCTGACCGACGTCGGGCTCATCCGTCGCGTGGCCGCAACGGGAAAGCCGGTGATCATGTCCACCGGCATGGCGACGCCATCCGAGATCGAAGAAGCCGTGGAAGCCGCGCGCATCGGGGGCGCCGCGCACCTGGCGCTTCTCAAATGCACCAGCGCGTACCCATCGCCCGCCGACGAAATGAACCTCCGGACGATTCCGCACCTCAGCCAGGCGTTCGGCGTGCCGGCCGGGCTCTCCGATCACACGCTCACCATCAGCGTGCCGGTCACCGCCGTGGCGCTCGGAGCCTGCATCATCGAGAAACACCTGACGCTCTCGCGCGCCGTTCCCGGCCCTGACAGTGCCTTCTCTCTTGAGCCGCGCGAATTCAAGTCCATGGTGGAAGCGGTGCGATGCGCGGAGCGGAGCATGGGCGCCGTGCAATACGGACCCTCCGCCGACGAGGAGAAAAGCCGGGTGTTTCGCCGCTCGCTGTTCGTGGTGGAGGACGTCAAACGCGGCGAGAGGTTCTCAGCCGCCAACGTACGTTCCATACGCCCCGCCAACGGACTGCATCCCCGCCACCTGGACGAAGTCATGGGCCGCCGCGCCACTTGCGACATTCCGCGGGGAACGCCGCTCCGTTGGGATCTCGTCTCGAAGTAAGAAGTAGCCTACCGCTTCTCTAGCAGGAACCAGTTCAGATCGTCCCCCGGAAAGTTGGGGGCGCGATGATATTGGAAACCGTAGGCACACAGGCGCAGGTCGCTATAAGCATCCAGCAACTCTCCCGCGAAATCGCGCTTGAACAGCTTTTCGCGTTCGCCGCGGTAGGGCACTTCGACCGGCGTCGGGTTGTAGTACTCGATCAAACAGATGTAGCGCCGGCTGGCGGCGTGCATCGTGCGATAGAGATCCCGCAGCTTCGCAGGCTGAATGTGGATTAACAAGCCCGAAGAGAGCACAAGGTCAACCGGCGCCGCCGGCTGATACTCAAAAGCGGAGCTCTCGTGAACCGTGAGCCAGTCAAAGCGCCTCAACTCCGCCGCCGCTTTGTGGTTGATCTCGACCGCCGCGAGATCGGCCGCGGGCAGCAGCCCATGCAGCGCCTCCAGATTCAGGCCGACGTTGGCTCCGAGCTCGAGCACCGAGCCCACTGCATCAGCCGCTGAAAGGATCTTGGCGAGAAGCGCCGCTTTCGCCGCCAGCAGCTTGGGACCACGGTTGCGCTCGATGTAGGCGTCGCCGAACTTCCCCGCCCAGAATTTTTCCTGCTCAGTTTCGTATGTTTCGTTGTGCATGCGTGCCCGCCAGAAATTCCTGATCTCGCGCGAGAGACCGCTCGTACCCTTCATTCCTGCGGATTTGGCTGTTGATTGCGGCGAGCTCCGGCTTGCGTTTCACAAGCTCCAGCACGTCGCGCATGCGAAACCGCGGATTTGCCGGATATAGCGCGGCATAAACGCGCCGCACAAAGTCGAGATCCGGCGGCTCGTCCACCGTCCAGCGCATGTGCGAGAAATCGTGCTCGCCACAGTAGGAGCCCACCAGGAACAGCTCCGGGTGATTGTAGAAGTAGGGTGTCACGTGCTCACGCTCGGAAGGCAACCGCGCCTCGCGCCAGGCCCGCTCCAGGCTCTCGAAGCGCATCACCTCGACGTCTAAACCGTTGGGAAATGTCAGCACATCGAGAGCGTTGCTCGTGTAGTCGTAGCCACCCTCAAGGTGAAATGCAATGGTGTCGTCCATCACCGGCGGATCGAGTAGCGGACAATCCGCCGTCAATCGGACCACGTGCGCGGGCGCCAACTTCCGGGCTACCCGGTAGAACCGGTCGAGAACATCTTCCAGGCTGCCGCGCGCGCACTCGACGCCTCGCGCCTCGCAAACTGCAGCCAATACGTCATCGCTGGTGTCGGTGCTGCTGGCTACGACCAAGCGGTCGATCCATCCCGCCTGGTGAATTCGTTCGATTTGCCGCAGGATCATCGGCTCCCCCAGCACGGGCTTCAACACCTTGCCGGGAAGCCGGGACGAAGACATGCGCGCCTGCAAAATCGCGAGTGTCATGGCGTGCGTACGCTTCCGGCGCACGCGTTCAGTTCCCGCTGTGGCATAACTCGGGAGATTTGAGCCGGCATACTTCGGACGCGAGGCGAGCAATCACCGGTTCCCACCCGGCCGCCGCGTCGCAAAGGAACGGCTGCACACTGGGGTTCCAGGGGCATTGGTCCGTTCCCAGTCCCCACCAGTCTCCAATGCTGCGAGTGAGTACCCAGGCCGGCACACCCAACGCGCCCGCCAGCGCGTCCACCGCCGTTCCCCCCGAGATCACCAGATCGAGCGATGCGATCAAAGCCGCGAGCCCATCCTGATCGTTTCTCAGATCCAGGTCCTCCGGAACGTGAATGCGCACGCCGAACAGGCGCTCGGCCTCTCGTAACTCTGCGCTGCATTCATCGTATTGCAGGTTGACGAACTGAACCCCGGGGATGGTCAGGATCGGCCCCCACTGACTTAACTGTGAGTAATAGACGGAACGCATCCCGCGGGCCAGCCCGCTGCGCCAACAGATGCCCACTTTCAAGCCATCACTGAGTCGCGCCAGCCGTTCGTTCCAACGGGCTGCTTCCGAGGCATCCGGCACCAGGTAACCACTCTTCTTTGGAAAACTCGCGAGGCTCGGCCGGAACCAACGCGCCAGGCTTCCTACGGGAATTTGAAAGTCGATATCCGGCTGCCGGGTCCGCGGGTGCGGGGGCTCGGTATCCGGTACGACCTCGGCGTCCGGGAAGGACCGCACAAACAGCTTCATCAGCCGCAAGTCGCACTCGACGATGCATCGCGCGCCGGCGCGCACCAGATCGGGCAAAAGGCTCGCAAAGAGGATGCGGTCACCCAGCCCCTGCTCGAGCCACACGAGGACGGTTTTGCCGCGAGGGTCACTGCCATCCCAGCGCGGTTGGTGGAACGGCCGCTCCTCGCAGTGCTCGCTGGTTTTCCACCGCCATTCGTAATCCAGCCAACCTTCCTCGATCCTTCCCTGCCCCAACAGGCACAGCGACCGGTTCCATCGCGCGTTGGCATGCTCCGGTTCGAGCTGCAACGCACGGTCGAGGCATCGCAGGGCTGTGTTCAGGTCTCCGAGATTTTTAGCGGCGACGCCCAGGTTCGCCCACGCCGCCGCGTTTTCGGGATGCCGCTCGGCGGTGTGGCACAATACCGCCAGCGCTTCGGCACGCTGCCCCTGCTCGGCCAGGCAGGCTCCGAGATTATTGGCTACTTCGATCGAATCCGGATCCATCGCGAGCGCCTTGACGTACGGAGCCACGGCTTGCTGCCGAAGACGGCGCCGCGAATAGCAATCGCCGAGCATGCGATGAGCCGAGGCGTTTTTTGGATCGAGCTCCGTCCACAGCTCGAACCATGGCGTCGCCTCCTGCCATCTTTCGAGATCGAAAAGCACGGCGGCGCGGTTCATGACCACGTGCAGAGAGCGGGGCGCTATAGCAATCGCCGAGTCCGATTGTTCCAGGGCCTCGGCCAACCGGCCCAGTGCACGCAGCGCGATGGCCAGGTTGGTGCGGATCACCGGATCATCCGGCTTGCCGAGCACGGCCTTCTGGATCAGTTCCACGGCCCGCTCGTTGCGCCCGGTCTGACCCGCGGCGAGCCCCATCAGATGCCACGCCTCGGCGTGGTCCGGCTCGGCATCGAGAATCTCGGTACACAGCTTCTCCGTGCGCTCAAATCGCCGTGCGAGCAGTGCCTGCCGGGCGGCCTCAATCGTCGGCTCGATCGTCGGGACCGATCCTATGTCTTTAGCTTCGCAGCACTTCTTGTATTTCCGCCCACTGCCGCACGTGCAGGGATCGTTCCGGCCAGGTTGCATGCTCTATGCAAGCAGTGGTTGGCGGACTGGCAGGATTCTCTCCTATCGGCCAAATAAAAACGCGCGGTTACCGGCCTTGTGGGACCAGTAACCGCGCTTTCGTTACTGCTGTTTACTCAGCCTGCCACTAGCTCTTCAGCAAGGCGAGCACTGCTTGCGGAGCCGAGTTGGCCTGCGCCAGAGCGGCAGTACCGGCTTGCACCAGGATCTGCGCCTTGGTCAGGTTGGCGGCTTCGGCGGCCATGTCGGCATCGCGGATCTGCGCTTCCGATGCGGCCAGGTTGGTGTTCTGAGACTGCGCCAGGTTGATGGCGTATCCCAACTGGTTTTCGGCGCGGCCCACGGTACCTTGAATCAGGCCGAGGTTTGCTACCGCGTTTGTCAACGCCGTAACGGCGCTGGTGGCGTCAGAGGAATTGAGAATGTCGAGTGAGCTGGAGCCCGCCAGAGCATTGGTGCTGCCATAGTTGCCGGTAGCTACGCCGGAAGTGGCGGCGGCGGCAACCGAATTCATGGTGAACTGGCCGCCATTGCTGTTCATGACAACCAGGTCGCCGGCGCCATCGCTCACAGCGAAAAGGCCGGTGCCGGCGGTCGCCGTGTTGATGGTCGATATGATCGTTCCCATGGTCATGCCCGTGGTAAGTGTGGCCGTAGCCGTCTGGTTGGCGCCGCTCGCGTCGCGGTACTGGAAGGTAAGCACATCGCCGTCTGTGATCGAGTTGTTGGCGCCCGGCGTGAGGATCGCTTGGGAGATCGAAGAGGATCCCACCGACAACGGAGTCGTGCTGCCTAACAACACTCCGGCAGCCGTCCCACCGGCTCCGGCATCGGGCGCGACCGAAAACGCCTGGCTGGAAGTGAAAACCAGGTCGCCACTCGAGTTGACGCTGGCTTGAATGCCGGCCGCGGCGAAAGAGGCGTTTCCAGCAGCCGCGCTGGCAATGGCGGAGTTCAGTTGCGTGACCAGAGCATTCTGGTCGGTAATGGTGGTCGTGTTCCAGTTGCCAGTGGGGATGCTGACTTGCACACCGGAGAAACCAGCGCCGGAGAAGTCGAAGGTGGGCGCCGTGTCACCAAGAGCGGTGGACAGAACGGAACTGCCGGACAAAACATTGGCGCCGGTGACGCCGCTCGAGGATAGACCCAGGTGGTTGGTGTCGAGCAAGCTGTTGCTCAGATCGATCGTGACCGAACCGTTCGAGATCGCATCCGCGGCGGTAGTGTTGGTCGCATCGGTGCGGCCGCCGCCAATGAATACCTGCATCTTCTGCGCAAACTGCCCGCCTTGCGTCATTCCGATGGATTGCGCCTGGCGATTAATTTCCGACAGCACGTTCTGGAACTCGTTGTCCAGCACCGTGCGGCTGCCCTGGAAGGTCTGCGAAGCGGACTGGGCCGCCAGTGTGCTGGCGCGATCGAGCAACTGAGAAATGTTGCTCATACCACCGTCGATGGTCTGCAACGTGGACAAACCGTCGTTGGCGTTGCGGATACCCTGGGTCAGCACCGCTTCGTCGGACCGGTAGGTGTTGGCCACCGCTAAACCCGCGGCGTCGTCGCCCGCGTTGACGATGCGCTGTCCGGACGTCACTTCGTTAATGGTCTGCGACTGGAACTGCGCATTCGCGTTCAGGTAATTCTGCGCCTGCAACGACGAAATGTTAGTCAAAATATCAAAAGACATTTGCTTCACTCCTCGAAGCTAGAACTCAAGGTGGGACTCATTCCCGCCCGGCGGACTTTGCCCGCCTGGAGCCTGCTTACAAACTGCTTATCGGTAAGGAATTCGGGAACTTGAAGAAAACTTCGGCGGCCGGCTAGCCGCGGCAACTGAGGGCTACGGGCGGTTTCGCGCCCAGACCGCGAATCCCGTTCAATACCTGGAGCTCGCGATCGAGCGCCATGCGTTCGCTCCGCGTCACCTCGCGCGCCAGCGTCAGGCGCAACAGGATGTGCCGGCCCGTTTCGAGTTCCCGCGCGAGCTGGCCCGCCAGTTCTTCGCCGCCCGTCCGCGCGTCCTCCGGGTTGGCGGCCAGCCGGAGGAGCAGTGCATCAATCGCCCGCGCGCGCTCCGTCAACGCACGCGCGATGTCGCCCGGCGCCGCACGTTCGGCGCGGGCCAGACACGCGGTGGTATGCGATAGCGATTGAATCAGTTCTTGAATTTCCGCTGTCAAGTGCAACCTCTTTAGCTGCCGCTACTCGAGCTGCTGGTGCCCGGGTTGAATGTGCCCGTATTCGTGCTGGCGTAACCATAGCTGGTGAAATTCAAGCTCTGGACCTCGGCGGTCAACTGCTGCTGTTGCGTCTGCAACTGCATGATCAGGGAGTCGGCTGCCTGCAGCTTGGCATCAAGCGTCGACTGCATCTGGTTCGCCTGGTCGACCAGCGTGTTGATCTGATTATTTAAATTCGTAGTTTCGGTCTGCCACTGCGTTTCCTGTCCGGCGATGGAGCCGTTGACCGGATCGCTGTAGGCGGTAAGAGTTCCAGCAAGGGTTCCGAAGCCGGTCGACGAGCCGAGAAAGGAATACGCACTTTGAATCTGGGAACTGGTGAGCGCGTTGAAGGTGGTTTGATTAAACGACATCACTCCCGTGTTGTCGGCCATCTCGATGCCCAGGTCTTCCAGACTCTGCACTCCGCTCGAACCCCCTCCGTTGAAGTTCATCAATCCATGGAGCGCCTGCTGGACGCCGGAAATCATCGAATTCCCGAGCAAGAGACCGGCGTTGGTGCCGATCTGCGCGTTGAGCAGGGTTTGCAGCGAATTGTATTGACTGACAAAGGTTTGGAGCACCGTCGAGATCTGCGCGGGATTCGAGGCCGCCGAGAGCGTGACGGTTTGCGTGGAACTCGTCGTAGTTCCAACCAGCGTAAACGTCATGCCGGGGATAGCGGTGGTGATGGTATTGCTCGCACTGGTGACGGTTTGACCATCCAGTTGGAAGCTCGCATTACCGCCCGCAGTACCGCTGAGAGCGACCTGCTTATCCGCGCCCGTGGGGTCGTCGACCAGTTGGATATTGTTCAGCCCGCTGGTGTTGGCGGAAATCGATAAATAGTAAGGCGTCGCCCCGGTTCCGGTATTGATCACGGTCGCCGTGACGCCGGCATTCAGCGCATTAATCGCGCTGGCTAACCCGTTCAGATTGTTCGCGCCGCTGGCCGTCAGGTCGATATTGGGGGTTACGGCTGTCCCGTTGATCACCAGTTGCATGGTCCCGGTGGTCGACACGGGCGCCGTGGTGGCGTTCGCGTAGCCGTTGGTCGTGCTGAAGGAAGCAGTGCTCGCGAGCGACGTTATGTTGCTGATCGTAAAGCTCGCGGGCGCAGCGAGGGAGCTGTTGTTGACTTGCACGAGCGAGGGATTGGAACTACTGCCGGTCAGGCTCTGGTTGGTTCCCAGCTCATTCAGGTTGGTCAGTGTCGTCGCCAGACTGGCCGTGGCGGTTTGAATCGCCGTGGCTAACTGTTCCTGTGATGAGATGTCGGATGTCTCATTTTGCAGTTGCGTGATCGGCAACTGCGCGATATCCACGGCGCGAGTCAGGATGCTCTGAAAGTCACTGGCATACGGGCTCAAACCGGTAAAGGTGAGAGGCGTGAGAGTTGATGTCGACGTAGTGCCCAAGAGAGGCTCCTCTCTGGGTATATCGGCGGGTTAAGCGAAAAGATTAAACGCGCCCGGTGGGTGCCGCGCATACCTGTTCGACGGCACGTGCCACGCGCAACACGTCGGCATCGGTCATCTGAGGAAAGATCGGAAGTGACACGATATTTCGATATGCCTCCTCGGCAACGGGGCATATTCCTGGCTTGCCCTGGTGATAGTTCCGGTAATACGGATGTAAGTGGACCAGTGGATAGTGGACTGTCGCGCTGACGCCCTGCCCGCGCAGCGCTGCGATGACGTTGTCGCGGCCGGGATCTTCTGCGACACGAACAACATACAGATGGTAGGCGTGAGCCGCGTCGGCACGGGTAGCGAGCGGACACACACAGGGAATGGAGGCGAAGGCACGGCCATACTGTTGCGCGATCTCGCGGCGCCGGGCTAATCGCGCCTCGAGTTTGCGGAGCTGGCTGGTGCCGAGCGCGCATTGCACGTCGGAGAGACGGTAGTTGTAACCGAGATCGGTCATCTCGTAAGACCAGGCGCCGGCCTGTGTGCGTTGGCGGTGATCGGTAGTAATGCCGTGATTGCGAAACAGGCGCACGCGGCGCGCGAGAGCGGGGTCATCGGTGGTGACCATGCCGCCTTCGCAGGTAGTAATGTGCTTGACGGGATGGAAGCTGAAGGCGTTCAGCTCGGCCAAAGTACCGGCATTTCGTCCCTTATGAGTGGCGCCGAGCGAGTGACAGGCGTCGGCGACGAGCGCGATGCCGTGCGGCCGGGCGATGGCGCGCAAGGCGTCGTAGTCGCAAGGCTGGCCGGCGTAATCGACGCCGATGATGGCTTTGGTGCGCGGGTTGACTTTCGTTTCGACCGAAACGGGATCGAGCAGCAAGGTATCGGGCGAGACGTCGGCGAAAACCGGCGTCCCTCCTTGATAGACGACGCAGTTGGCGGTAGCGGCGAAGGTGAGCGGGGGAACGATGACCTCGTCGCCGGGACCGATTTCGAGGGCAAACATGGCCGTGTGGAGCGCGGCGGTGCCGCTGGCGACCGCCACGGCGTAGCGCGCGCCGGTGTATTCGGCAACGGCGTGCTCGAAGGCCTCCACGGCAGGACCGGTGGTAAGCCAGTCGGAGCGCAGGGTGCGGACGACGGCTTCAATGTCGTCGTCATCAATCCAGTGACGGCCGTAGGGGAGCGGAGGCATGGGCTGTCTAGAGAGAATTAGTGGAGGGCTGAGTCGGGGTTCTCAGGATTGTGAGGGTGAGGGCTGAGCTACAGTCGTAGAATCGCGTCAATGAAAGGGAACGGGCGGTCTGTCACCGGGTTTTACCCACCGGGTTTTACCCACCGGGTTTTACCAGCGCGGCGTAGAATAACCGTCACCGGGGTTCCCCAGGTTTTCCCAGGTTAGTCCCGAAAGCTACTTCGCGTCTCTGACCCCTTGGTCTATGAATGTCAAAGGCTCAGACAGCATACCGCGGCCTAATTGCCTAAATTCATATGAGCCTTCAGCGGAGAATTCAACCGGTGGAGAAAAAGAGCGTTTGGTTTTTGACAACACAAAGACCCCAAAAACCGTCAGATCTTTGGAAACGTCTCGGGCGACTATGCGTACGATACTAGGTCCACTCAGTGTCCCGTAGATTCCTGGAGTGTCTACGGTAACCGATTGCACAAGCTTACATTCTCCATTCGGAGTCGATCCAACGACAGCCATCGCCATGCGGCCTTTTGGCGACTCAGTAGCCGTGCCCACCTTAAAGTCCGCAACGTCCATTGGGAACTGTAGTTTCAGAGATAGCCGGTCCAATTCCGTTCCAACCGGTATAGCAACTTGGTATGTAGTACACCCTGTGGCATTGCCCGAACCGACGCGCAACCCGCTGATCTGGGCCTGTATCTTAGGAACCTTTTCTAAAACTCCATTTGCCACGCTATATCCGACTTCCGCTAAAACAACCACGACTATCACAACGAACTTAGTCAAAGGCCTCCACGCCTCAAAGAATACGTCCGCTATAAACGCGAACCCGGCAAGCCAGATAAAGACCATCTGCCACCAAAAAAGACCGGGCGGCATCATGCGCGCAACCCCGAGAAACAAGGTCCACGTGCTGATCCGCCGCAGATATTTTGCGGCCGGATGTAAGGTGCGTTCTCGCTCTATGGGTGCACTAACTGAGACTACTGGTTTACTGGCAGCCACATCCAGAACCCGAGCCAACTCAGTGAGCAGCTCTGGCGACCACTGGCTATTCTTGAGCGCCAGTACTTGCCTCATTTTCTTGCGCAGCCTGGCAGGCTCAGTCGCCATGCCTGCACTGTAGCACGGACACATGCGTTGTCGTATGTCAATGCAGAAGTGCCCACGGGTGATTCAAATAGACCACTACCATGCCATTCAGCAGGGAAAACCCATAGCCAGCACACCCGCCCGCCGCTACACCGTCGGCGCTAGCTCCCGGCTCTCTTCGCACGCCATTTCGCACAGCTCGTCGGCGGTCAGCCAGCGGCTGTTCGAATCGCTGGTGTAGCGGAAGCCGTCGGGGAGAGGGCGGCCGTGCTGCCAGTTACCGTCGGCCCACCAGGAGTGGGCGGGGCGGATGACGAACATGTCGTCGAGCTCGACGGCGTTACGTGCTTCGTCCTCGGCGATGAGCACCTCGTGAAGTTTTTCTCCCGCGCGGATGCCGACCGGCACCATGGTGCAACCGGGTGCGATGGCGGCGGCCATATCGGCGATTCCCATGCTGGGAATTTTCGGGACGAAGACTTCGCCGCCGTGCATCTGTTCGATCGAGCGGATAACGAAGCGAACACCCTGGTCGATAGTCATCCAGAAGCGGGTCATGCGGAGATCGGTGACCGTGACTTTGCCCGACGCACGCTGGGCGCGGAAGACGGGTATGACGCTGCCGCGGCTGCCCAACACGTTGCCATAGCGCACGCAACTGAAGCGCGTGGGGCCGGAGCCGCTGTAAGAATTCGCCTGGACGAACAGCTTTTCGGCCACGAGCTTGGTGGCGCCGTAGAGGTTGACCGGGTTGACGGCTTTGTCGGTGCTGAGCGCGAGGACTTTTTGCACGCCGGTGTCGAGCGCAGCCTCGATGACGTTGCGGCCGCCGTTGATATTGGTGGCTACGGCTTCGACGGGGTTATATTCGCAGGCGGGAACCTGTTTCAATGCGGCGGCGTGTACAACGATGTCGGCTCCGTTCATGGCGCGATGGAGACGGCTCTGATCCCGGACGTCGCCGATGAAGTAGCGCAGGCTCGGGTGATCGAAGCCGCCGGTGCGCATTTCGTGCTGTTTGAGCTCGCCGCGGCTGAAGATGACGAGCTTCTGCGGGTGATAGTCGCGGAGCATCATTTCGGCGAATTTTTTGCCGAACGAGCCGGTGCCGCCGGTGACAAAGACGTTGAGCTTTGACCAATCCATAGAGAGCAGGCACACGACCGCGGTGAGAGCGGTTGTGACGCGAGGTGCTTAGAAAGAAGTAGTATCGGTAGCAGGCGGGGACTCTCAAGGTTTGTGGAGGGAGTGAGGCGGGGTGAGTCGGTGGGAAAACGGGCGGTCTCACCGGGGTTTCGGAGCCACACGGACCGTCAGCCCCAGCACGTGGCTGTCGCTCCGTGGACACTTAAAAGATGCTGCCCACGTGATTTCCACCACTTAGCCGCGCTTTCCTTTGGCCACCGTATTGCCTCCCATGATGGAGGGACCGCATATGGGAGGAACCAGATGGCAGTTCATTCGACGGTAGAGAGAGAGAATCGGCCTGGAAGCCTGCCGGCAGGAAAGCCCTATGGGCGATTGGCGGGGATCGGCGTTCTGCTCTTAGTCGTTGTGGCGGCGTTCTTTTATTTGGGCGGATGGTTTAGCCCAAACCGGTTGACGCAGGCGCGATTCGTAGACGGTTTTGAAAAGGCGTACGGAGACTACCCCGGATTCCGGCGCAACCACGCCAAGGGCGTATGCGTGACCGGGTATTTCGAGAGCAACGGCAAGGGACTGCAGGTCTCGAAGGCAGTGCTGTTCCAACCGGGCCGCGTGCCGGTGATTGGCCGGTTTTCATTGGGCAGCAGTCTTCCCTACGTGCCCGACGCTCCCGGCATTCCGCGCGGACTGGGCATCGATTACAAAATGTCCGACGGCGAAGAATGGCGGACGACGATGATCAATTTGCCGGTATTTCCGTTCAAAGATCCGCAGGCGTTTTACGACAACATGATGGCATCGGCACTCGATCCGGTCACGCACCAGCCGGATCCGAAGAAGCAGGCGGCGTTCCTGGCAAGCCATCCGGAAGCGGCGCACGCGCTGGGGGTTTTCAAGAGTCATGAACCCTCGTCCGGGTTCGACAACACTACTTTCTACGGCCTGACCGCATTCATTTTCACCAACGGAGAGGGCAAGGCGACGCCTGTGCGATGGACGCTGGTTCCGGAACAGCCGTACGTGGCGGCGAGCGCGGCGCCGGCCGGGGATACGAACTATCTCTTCCGCGGTGTGGTTGCCAGCATCCTGCAGCATCCGGTGAGGTGGCATTTAATGCTCACCCTGGCTCAGCCCGGCGACCCGACAAACAACTCGACCGCCGAGTGGCCGGCAGGGCGCGAGCAGGTGGACGTGGGAACCCTGACGCTGAACGGGGTGGAAGCGGAAGAAGGGAGCCCGACGCGCGTGGTGAATTTCGATCCGCTGGTGTTGCCGGCGGGGATTTCGCCGTCGGACGATCCGCTACTGAGTGCGCGGTCGGGAGTCTATTCCGAATCGTTTACGCGACGGGCGGGTGAGAAGGCAGCGCCGAGCGCCATTACACCGGCGGACATCAGAAAGTGAGCACAACGATGACGAGCGAACAAAAGCAATTCGCAGGTTCCATACGGTTCTTCCATTGGCTGGCGGGGGCGATCGTGCTAGCCATGCTATGCATCGGCGTGGCGATGATTGCTTCGCTCGCCGATTACCACTGGCTGATCTCCCTCCACCGGCCCTTGGGAATCCTTCTCCTCATCATTGTGGCCGTCCGGCTGGCGAACCGGCTCTGGCACGGCGGACCCGAGTTTCCCATCACGATGTCGGACCAGGAGAAATTCATGGCACGATCCTCGGAGGTTTTGTTGTACGTGCTGTTGTTCGTGATGCCGCTGGTGGGCTGGGGGATGTTGTCGGCGGCGCGGTTCCCCATTGCGATGTTCGGGTCAGTGCATCTGTTTCCGATACTTCCGCACAACGTGATGTTGTACGCGATCTTGCGCAAGACGCATACGTATCTTGGGTATCTGCTGTTCTTCGCGTTCGTCGCACACTTTGGTGCTGTTTTGTTCCACTCGGTGATTTTGCGGGATGGTTTGTTCAACCGCATGGCGCCGTGGCGGGAGAGGTAGCACCGGGGCGGTCGTGTCCCTGGTTTCGTGTCCTGGCGCTCCCCTCCAAGCAATGGACACGAACACAGGGTCAGACCGCCCTTTTTCTTTTTGTTCTGTGTCGCCATAGCCGGCGTTATCCGCAGTTAACTCGATTTGGCCAACGAAAGTCGACCTTACTTAATGTGAGGCTGCGTGCTGTAATGCCTTCGTGGCGCACTGGATTCCCTCTGCACGAAGGGCCTGATGGCAGTCTCGTCAGTGGAGACGAAATCGGCCCCTTCCGGGACCACAGAATCTACCGTGGCTGGGTGGCCGCTTCCGGTTTCGCGGCCTGGTCTGGCGGTTTCGGAAAAGTTCCTGTTACGGTTCTTTCCGTCACTCAGCGATTTCGCCTTCCTAGCTCCGATCATCATGCTGTTTCTTGTCATGTCCGGCACCCGGAACATGCTGGGCGACAGCGACACCGGATGGCACATTCGGGCAGGAGACTGGATTCTCGAACACGGCCGCTTTCCAACCACCGACTTTTTCTCCTTCACCAAACCCGGCCAGCCCTGGTATGCGTGGGAATGGCTGTGGGAGATCTCGTTTGCGTGGCTGCACCGCTATACGGGAATGCTGGGAGTGATTCTGGTTTGCATTACGGTTATTTGCCTGACATCTCTGCTGCTGTTCCGGTTCGTGCGGCAGCAAGTCGCGCACGACCTGATTGCTTTCGCCGTGACGCTCGTGGCGATGTTCGGTATGTCACTGCACTTTCTGGCGCGGCCGCATCTGTTCTCCATGCTGTTCGCGGTGATTCTGCTTGGCATGCTGGAGCGCGGGCGCCGAGCGGGCCGCGATGTCCCGTGGGCGGCGATCCCGCTGATCTGGCTGTGGGTGAACGTGCACCCTGCCTTCGTGGCGGGCGTGATCATCCTGGTGGCATACACCGCGGGCGAACTTGTGGCGGCTCTGACATCAACTCAGCCGGAGGAGCGCCGTCGTCTGCTCAAGCGTTTCCAGCGGTATTGCCTGCTGAGTGCGGCCTGCGTGGCGGTCTCATTAATCAATCCCTACGGCTACCACCTCTTTGTTCACATATTCAGATTTCTTTCCGACCCGTATACGCTGCAAAACGTGAACGAGTTCATGGTGGTGGATTTCCGCCTTCCTGCCGGTCGGGCGTTTGAGTTGATGCTCATGCTGGGCGCGCCGGCAGCGTTAGCACACGCCTCGAAACGGCAGTTTGCGCCGCTGTTTCTGTACATCGCGTGGGCGCATCTGGCTCTGACTTCGCAGCGCCACGTTCCGTTCTTCATGATCGCGATGGCGGCGCCGGTAGCCCTTTGGATCGAGCAGGTGCTCGCCAAGCCGCCCTTACCGGAGTGGATCCGGAAGCCCGCTGCTGCCTTCGAGCGGTCCTCGGCGGAATTCTCCGCCAATGACCGGATCCCGCGCTTCTATGTAATCAGCGTCGCGGTGCTGGTTCTTCTTTGGCTGGTGATGCGCACGCCAGGAACACCATCCAGTTTTCAACCCGGCTACGATCCGGCGGCATTTCCCGCCGGTGCACTCGCCTCGCTAAGCCGGATCGATTCCTCCACCCGTCTTTTTACAACGGATGTCTGGGGTGGGTATCTCATTTACCGGCTATATCCGCAAGTGCGGGTGTTCTGGGATAGCCGCACGGATTTCTACGGAACCGAATTCAATCAGGCCGCACTCGACACCATCATGGGGCGGCCGGGGTGGGATAATACCCTGGCGGAGCACCACATCACCAATGCGCTGGTGCCCGTCAACGTGCCGCTCGCGGCGATTCTGAGCGAGTCGAGAAACTGGCGCCCTGTCTACCGCGATAAGATCGCGGTCCTATTCGAGGCCTCCGCGGGCCGCGCCCGGTAGCCGAGGGCAGCCACATTGACGCCTAATCCGTAATCTTTGCCAGTCTCTTATACGCGCGGATCGCGGCGTTTTGAAACTCCCACGCCGGTTGGCCGGATGGCGGCGTGCCCTTCCACTCGAGCTGCCAGGCGAATCCTCGGAATAGCGGCCGCGCGACCACCTGCAAAGCCAGGTCGGCGAACTCGGGGAACTGTTGCGCGGCTTCTTCCAGTGCGAGGCGGTTCAGTTCAGGATCGATTTCGATCGATGGCATGAGGTCATCATAGCGTCATCAAATGCGATCGGCGCCGATGAAGAGTCACTCGTACGATTCGCAATCGCACCATTTGCCGGTTTCGTCGTAATGCGGCCAGGCGCCGCCGGTGTGGTATCCGGAGAGGATGAGTTCATCGAACATAGGGGTTGGCTCGAAGTAGCCGGGGCGGCGAAGGTGGGCTTTCACGACATCGTCATTGAGTTCGAGACCGAGGCCCGGCCGGTCGTCAGGGACTTTTACATAGCCTTTCTCGATGATCGGTTTGGGAACGCCGGTGACCAGGTCTTGCCACCACGGCATGTCGAGCGCGTGGTTCTCCATGGCGAGGAAATGATCGCCGAACGTGGCGGCGCAATGGTAACCGGCGAAGCCGCCAATGGGGGATCCGGCATGGTGCATGGCGATCTGCACCCCGCAGGTGGCGGCGTAGTCGGCGATCCGCTTGGTTTCGAGCAGGCCACCGGAAGTTTCGATGTCGGGATGAATGGCATCGACCGCGCGGTGATCGAGCAGCGCTTGGAATCCGCCTTCGAGTCCGAAGATATCCTCACCTGTCAGGACCGGGGTCACGGTGGCGTCGGAGATGGTCTTGTAAGCTTGCCAGTTCAAGTAAGGATATTGGTTGCGTTCGGAGACCTGGAGGAGATCTTCGGCCCAGGAAAGATGGTACGGTTCGAAAGCGCGCGCGTAGCGGATGGAGTCGTTGACGTTGAGCGGACCGAAATGATCGGCGGCGAGTGGAGCGCCGGGCGGCAGAACATCGCGGATGGCGGCGATATATTCACAAAGATAGCCGAGGCCTTTTTCCGTGCACACGCCGCGCTCGTCGAGCGCGCCTGAGCGATCGTGCAGCATGCTGGATTGCAGATCCATCTTGAAGAACGTCAGCCCCATATCGCGGCGCTTGCGCATGCGCTCGGCGTAGACCTTGGGATCGGGGTGACTGGTGGTATCGGCGTAGATGCGAACGCGATCGTGGTTCTTGTTGCCAATGAGGCGATATGCGGGGACGCCGTAAACTTTGCCGGCGATATCGTGCAGGGCCATATCCACCGCACTGTACCCGCCGCCCATGCGGCCGTGGTTGGCGAACTCGCGGAGCGCGCGCAGGTTGCCTTCGATATCCAGCGGGTTCTTACCTAAAAGATGCGCTTTGAGCACGAGCGCGATGCCTTCGACGGCGGCATCGCGCACTTCGCCGAGACCGTATACATCCTGATTGGTGTAAATCTTGATCAGCGGATAATCGTAATTCGCGGCCACGCGGCAGGCTCGCATGTCGGTGATCTTCAGGGTGCTGGGCGCGGAGTTGCGATTTACCTTTTCCTGCGCGCTGAGCGTCCCTCGGGTGCCCTGGAACAACGGACCGAACATGGCGGCCGCGGCGGCGCTCTGAAACATCGACCGGCGGGTCAATCTGGCTCTCTGTCGTTTGCTCATGATTACGTCATCGCTCCTTGGCGATCCTGGAACGCACCAAGGCCGATGATACTCCTGCGGGGCGTGAGGTGGGCAATGAGAAGGGCGAGGCGGTGCCTCGCCCCTACGCTAAAAGAGCAGCTTTAAGGCTAGCTGGATCTGTCGATTCACTGCGGCTGTTGATGTAATCACGCCGGTGGCGCCAGGACCGTCGGTGATGTAATTATCCGGTTGAGCGAAAACCGGATGATTGAACGCGTTGAATAACTCCGCGCGGAACTCCAGGCGAAAACGTTCGGTGAGAGCGAAAAATTTCCGCAGTGACATGTCGCCATCCACCATACCCGGTCCTACCAAGACGTTCTTCCCGGCATTCCCAAAGACGTAACCGTTAGGCAGCGGAAAGCAGCTCGCGTCGAACCAGAGATTCACCGACCGTTGCCCGGAGGGCAGATTGCCGCTGCAGACGCGATCGGTACGCGTGAGCCCCTGCGAGCCGGTGTTGGAAGGATCGTATCCCATGGCCGGTGAGAAGTAGAAGCCGCTGTGCCACGTGAAGATGCCGCCCAGATGCCATCCACCAAGCGCCAGATCGGCCGCGCGGCTGGAATTGAGAAAAGGCTGACCCTTGCCGAGGGGCAACAGGTAATCGAAGCTGGAGACCCAGCGGAACCGCTGATCGAAATCGGAAGGACCTTTTTCGGCGGCGACGTCGTAGGAATTCTGCGGCCACGGAGAGTTACAACAGATCTCGGGCTGATCATTGAGCGATTTGCTGAAGGTGAACGAGCTGAGGAACATCAAGCCGCGCGAGAGGTGCTTTTCGGCCTTGATTTCGAGCGCGTGGAATGTGGAGTTGCCACGATCCACGATGTCGGTGAAACCGGAATATTGAGGATAGGGCCGGCGCGATTGGATATCGCCGGGACCGGGCGTTGGGTCCTGATTCGGATCGAGCAGCACCTGAAGGTGAGTCGACTTGGAGCCGACGTACGCGACTTCGATCAGAAGGTTGCTGGGAAGCTGGTGCTGAATATTGAAATTCCACTCGTCCAAAACAGGAGCGTGGAGATGAGAGCCGACGCCAGAGCCTGACGCGGTGACGCTGGCGTCGACCGCCTGCGCTGGGTTAAGCGACGGAAATCCGCCCGAGACCGTCAACACGGGTGTGACGCCATCGCTCGAAAAAGCGGGCTGATAGAAGAACGGCAGGTTGTAGGCAAGCTGAAGCGGGTCGCCTGTGCGGATTTCCTGATAACTGAAAAAGCGCCCATAACCTGCGCGGATCACGGTGTCCTTGAAGATGTTGTAGGCGAGACCGACACGCGGGGAGAAGTCAGCCTTGTCGGTGGTCACAGTGCCCGCGGACACGCCGTTTTGGCCGGCGGCCTCGAGCAGTCCCGTGGCGAAATTGAAATTGGCTTGCTGATTGTGAGCCTCTTTGATCGGGGTGGTGTAATCGTAGCGGAGGCCCAGGTTCAAGGTCAGCTTGGGCGAGAGCTTGTAGTCATCCTGAATGAAGCCGCCATACGTTTGCTGGCGGTTGCCGAAGTAAGTGAGCGTCGAAATGGTGGAGAAAATCGGATCGCCGAGAAGCATGTCAGCCAGACCGTTCCCGGTCCCGTCTCCGGAACTCGGGGAATCCGCGGTGAACTGACCGCTGAAGGAAAACGAACCGCGGGGCTGTCCGATCTGGAAAAGGTTGAACTGGCTCCAGCGCAGCTCGGTTCCGACTTTGATGGAATGCTTGCCGTGAATGATGCTGAGCGTGTCGCCGTACTGAAACTCCTGGCTGGTGCTGGTGGTCGGCGTATAACCGGGTTCGCCGACCCTGTGAAAACCGCTGGGGCTGAATATCGTCAGACCATTGATCACAGGATTATTCGGAACGCCCGGCACCGCGAGATCCGCCGGCGGATAGTTCTGACCGTAGGACGGCTTGTTGTCAACGTAGTGCGCGCGGTTGAATCCCATGCGGTATTCGTTGACCATGGTCGGGCTGATGGTGAATGTGTAACCGACGGCGGCGCCGCGCGTATCGTCGATGTAGTTGCCGGTTCCATAGCTGCCGCCATCGGCCAGGCCTGGCAAAGGCGGCTGCACGAAGCGGGTCTCCTGGCTGAGAGAGAACCGGGCGAAGATCTGTTGGCGGGCCGAGATGGAGTGGTCCACGCGCGCGTCCATTTGGTCGATTTGCAGGGTGCCGCCGGCGTCCGTCACGTAGTTGTTGGCGAGCGCGCCGGGAACATTGGGCGTGGGATACAGCATGGCCACGTTGTGCGCGATGGGATCCAGCTGCTGTGCCGGGATGACATTGCCGGGAAACGGCGTGCGGACTACGTTGCCGTTGACCATTTGGGTGGAGTTCGGGTCATAGATCGTGGCAACGCCGGCGAAGTTGCCGCCGATTTCCGCAGGCGTGGGAACCGTGACGATATCGGGTGACGACGTTCCGGCGCGGGTGCCCTGATAATCCATGAAGAAGAATGTCTTATTTCGGAGGATGGGTCCGCCGAGTGTGCCGCCGAATTGATTCTGGCGGAAGGGCGCCTTGGGCGAACCCGCCGGCTCGAAGAAGTTGCGAGCGTCGAGGTCGTCGTTGCGAAGGAAGTCGAACGCAGTTCCGTGAAACTGATTCGTGCCGGACTTGATGGTGGCGTTGATCACCGCGCCGCCGCTGCGGCCGAATTCAGCCGAGTAACCGCTCGTCTGAATTTTGAATTCCTGGATGGCATCCACGTTCGTCTGCAGGACGTTGCCCGCGTTGTCGTTGGAATTATTGTCGATGCCATCGAGCATGAAGTTGTTCAAGTTGCCGCGCGTGCCGTTTACTGCGAACGCGCCTCCGGCGTTGCCGTTCGACTGGCTGGTGGCGCCGTTGATGCTTCCACTGCTCTCGGTGATCTTGATGACGCCCGTGGTGAGCGTGGCTAACTGCGTAAAATCGCGGCCGTTCAAGGGCAGGTCAGTCACCTGCTGGCTGGTCACGACATCGCCGAGCGACGAGGTCTCGGTCTCGACCACCGGCACCTCAGATTGAATGTTCACGACTTCCGAAATTGAACCGATTTGCAGGGTGAAATCAACCCGAACGCGTGCCTGCACCTGGAGCTCGACGTTCGCGTGCGTTTCCTTCTTAAAACCCGACGCCTCGACAGCAACGGTGTACGTACCAACCTTCAGCGCCGTGATGACGTAATTGCCGGACGTATCGGCGTGGGTGGAGGTCTTTATATTGGTCTGGTCCTCGGTAGCGGTAACGGTGGCACCTGGCACCACAGCTCCGCTCGAATCCTGAACCGTACCAACGATGGTGGCCGTATCCACCTGAGCGTGGAGAACGGCCGCGGCAAAGAACAAAGCTATACCAACGAGTTTTTCGAAACCCCTCATACTCCTCCTGATGAGGGAGAGTATACACCAAGTTACGGGAACGTTAACGATCCAGACGCCGGATCTTAATATTGCGGAACCAGGCCGCAGCGTCGTGGTTCTGCAGCGATATGGGACAGCTCTTCTTCGGCTGCGTGGCCAGAAGCTCATAGACGTGCGGCGCCACACCCCAGCGCGATTTGATGCCCTGCAAGGCGTCGCGCGAATCGAGCGCGGAATCCACCACCTTGACACCGTTCATCCAATGCTCGACGTGATTGCCGCGCACCGCGAGTCGGGAATGATTGAACTCACCCACCGGCCGCGTTGCCTGTGACGAGGGCGCAACCATATCGTAAAGCGCGCCGGACGTGTGCTTGAGACCGGCGTGTGCGTCCTCATTCAGCTTGTCGTCGATGAGCTGGTATTCGAAGCCGATCACGTAATCCTGACCGTGACTGGGCCGCACGGTCACAGGATGAACAAACGAACGCTCGACGCTCTGTTCGAAGCGCTCTCTTCCTGTACCCGGCTCTCTGGGAGGAATGAAGCGGTGATCCTGGATGCGATATTTGAGCCCGCTATTGCCGCCCGGGGAGATTTTCCAATCGAACTCGATCTCGAAATCCGTGTACTCGTCTTTGCTGAACAGGTCTTCTGTAATGCGCGGATGCGGATTGGATTTGAGGCAGCCGTCTTCGATGGTCCAGGCGTCGCCCGGCGGTGTTTTCGCGCGCGGGTCGTCCCAGTTGTTCATGGTCTTGCCATCGAACAGCAGGACCCAGCCAGCTTTGCTCTCATCGGGAGTGAGGGTGTTGGGTTGCTCGGCGGCGCAGAGCGCGACGCCAGAGAGCAGCACCAGAAATGCGGGCTTGTAAGTCGTCATGGTCTCGTTCAGGGTATCAAAAACCAGCTTCACCGCCGAGGCGCCGAGCAAGCCCAAGTACGATATAGTTCCTTGTTGCGGGTGAAAAACGTGACTAAACGAGACCTTTGCAATTGCGTTGCAGCGGCGTTGACGATGCTTTGCATCTGCGGCGGAGCGGCCGCTCAGCAGAGCGTGGGTATCTTCGAATCCCATGGGGATGTGGGTGAGAACCCGAAAGCGGGTTCCATCGCGTATGATTCTGCGAGCAGCGAATATCGCGTGACGGGCGGTGGCGCCAACTTATGGGAGAAGGTGGACGCCTTTCAATTCGCGTGGAAGAAGATGTCGGGCGACGTCAACGTTACCGCGGACGTCCATTTCATCGGGGCAGGCAAGGAAGATCATCGAAAGGCGCTGCTCATGATCCGCCAGAGTCTGGATGCGAACTCGCCTTACGCCGACGTGGCGCTGCACGGCGACGGGCTGACTTCCCTGCAATATCGGACGGCGGCCGGCGCGGACACGGATGAGGTTCGTTCGACCGTGACGGGCCCGGTGCGGATTCGCATCGAGCGGCGCGGCAACGCATTCACCATTCGCGTGGGCAAGCCGGGCGAAAGATTGACCGAATCGGGACCGGTGACAGTGGCGCTTCAGGACCCTGTCTACGTGGGCATCGGTGTTTGCTCGCATGACGCCGAGGTTCTGGAGACCGCCGTATTTTCGAACGTCAGCGTGGAAGTGCCGCAACCACGAGCGCAGATTCACAGCAAGATCTCGGTTTACGATCTAACCGACAAATCCACGCGCGTCGTGTTTACGGCAAACAAGCTCTTCGAAGCGCCCAACTGGTCGCACTACGGTAAAAGCCTGATCGCCAACTCGGGCGGTGATTTGTATCGCATTCCGCTCGACGGCACCGAACCGCAGAAGATCGACGTCGCCGCCGCCGGCTTCAACTGCAACAACGACCACAGCTTCTCGCCCGACGAAAAGCTGCTCGCCATTTCGTGCGAATCGCCGTCATCCGAGGATTCGCAGGTGTATCTGACATCGCTCGACGGAAGGCCGCCGAAGCTCATGACGCCGAAAGCCCCCAGTTACTTCCATGGCTGGTCGCCGGACGGCAAATGGCTGGCATTTGTGGGGGAACGCAACGGAAACTTCAACCTGTTTCGCATACCCGTTACCGGCGGCGAGGAGCAGCGGCTGACATCGAAGAAGAGTTACGACGATGGTCCGGATTACTCGCCCGACGGCAAGTGGATTTACTTCAACTCGGACCGTTCGGGCAGTTGGGACATCTGGCGCATGCCGGCCACCGGCGCGGGGCCCGGCGACAAGAAAGCCGAGCGCGTGACCAGCGACGAACTCGAGGACTGGTTTCCGCATCCCTCGCCGGACGGCAAGTGGCTGGTCTTCCTCTCGTTCCCACACGGCACCAAGGGGCACGACGAGCGCACCAACATCCAATTCCGCATGATGCCGCTGCCCGGCAAAAAGTTGAAGGCGGGAGGGATTGAAAAGGTACTGGATCTTTTCGGCGGCCAGGGAACCATCAATGTGAACTCGTGGTCGCCTGATTCGAAAAAGTTCGCCTTCGTGGCCTACGAGATCGGGCCAGAGCAAGCAAGACGGCGGCCGCAGCGCGAGTTTGCATTGAAAGCCGAATCCGATGCGTTCTGGAACGTGTTCGATCATGATGCCAAGCTGGAAAAAGTCGCCGGCGATTTTGGTTTCACCGAAGGGCCCGTTTGGGATCCGCACGGATTCCTGTACGTTAGCGACGAAGAGACCAACTGGATTTTCCGCCTGTTTCCCGACGGCCGCCGCGAGAAGGTCTTTCAGACAGGCGACCCGGACGGCAGCACCTTCGATCGCCATGGCCGGCTTATCACCACCGCCAGCGTCCTCCGCGCCATCGTCGAGGTGAAGATGGACGGCAGCTATCGCATGATGGCCGATAAATACGAAGGCAAGAAGCTCAATAGCCCCAATGACGTCGTGACCGGCCCCGACGGCGCGCTCTATTTCACCGATCCCACGCTCGATTTAGTGAAAGGCGAGAAACAGGAGTTGCCCTACCAGGGTGTTTTCCGCCTGGGTGAAGACGGCTCGCTCCGTTTGCTTACGAAAGAACTCAAGCAGCCCAATGGTCTGGCTTTCTCACCCGACAGCAAGCACCTCTACATCGACGACAGCGAAACGCGCCAGATTCACGTTTACGATGTCGCGTCTGATGGCTCTGTCAGCAACGGCCGGCTGTTCGGAAAAGAAGAAGGCCCGCCGCACTCGGGCGTGCCCGACGGCATGAAGGTCGACCGCAACGGCAACGTATATGTCACCGGGCCCGAAGGCATCTGGGTCTGGGATCCGAACGGCCATCATATCGGGACCGTCGTTGTTCCCGAACAGCCCGCCAACCTGGCCTGGGGCGATGCAGATTGGAGCACGCTGTACCTCACCGCCACGACGTCGGTTTACAAGATCAAGACCAAGGCGCGGGGGTTTGTGCCGTACGAGAAAGCGGCACAATAATGTCGACCTTTGTGCTTGTGCATGGCGCATGGCAATCGACCGGCACTTGGGACCTCTTAACGCCGTTACTGCAGGCCCGCGGTCATCGAGTGATCACGCCGGTCCTCACCGGGCTTGGCTCAGACGAGGCTCGCCTCTCGCCAAATGTTTCCCTCACCCAACACGTCCAGGATGTCACAGAGGAGCTCTCTAAGTCGCCTGAACCCGTCGTTCTGGTGGGTCATAGTTACGCCGGCATGATCATCAGTGGCGTTGCCGAGAAGAACGCGGATCAAATACAACATTTGGTTTTCGTCGATGCCTTCATCCCGGATGACGGACAGAGCGCCTTAGCTCTGCTTCCACCAAACATCGGCGCCTATTTCCGCAGCATCGCCGATGACCAGGGTGACGGATGGAGGCTGTCCGGCGGGGAGGGTCACCTTGATCTCTGGGGTTTGAAACCTGGCGAAGCGCGAGATTTCGTCCGGGCGCGGCTGTGCGATTTCAGTTTGCGTTGTTTCGAGGAGCCTATCCGCCTTCCCGCTGATCGAAAGTCCGCTCTTCCCGCAACCTTTATCGCCTGCGTGGCCGAGAATTACCCGGCAAGGCCGTTCTTCGAACCATTCGCCCGAAAAGCAACCGCTATCGGCTGGGCGATTGCAGAAATCGATTCCGGCCACGACTGCCACGTCGAACGGCCTGTCGCCGTCGCAGAGGTCTTAGTGTCTGCGGCGATATCAAAATCAAACCAGGGCTCATCGGAAACGGCCGCCTCCTACTGAATCAGACGGGAACATCTTCGTCGCGACCGGTGTCATGGATGGTTATGACCCACGCAACCATCGGATTTCTGGCCGCGATCTCACTCGGGCTCGCATGTCTGGCGCAGGTGCCCCGCACTCCCGACGTCGAGGCTCAACGTGCCGCCATGAAGAAGCTCAGCTTCCTGATTGGCAAGTGGTCTGGAGAAGCATCCATTCTGCGCGCACCCGGCCAATTTGTTGATCTGTCGCAAACCGAGGAGGCAGAGTTCAAACTCGATGGCCTGGTTCTCATGATCGAGGGTGTCGGGCGGACGAAATCGGACGGCAAACTGGCGCTGCAAGCACTCGGCCTGGTCTCTTTCGACGATGAATCCGGAACCTATCGGATGCGAGCTTTCAACGACGGCAGATGGCTCGAAACCGAAGTGAGGCTGGCCGACAGTGGCCACGCCATCACCTGGGGCTTCACGCTCGGCGAGATGAAGACGAGTTCGGTCCTGCGCCTCAATGAAAAAGGCGAATGGACCGAGAGGACGGAACTGACGACGGCGGCACGCCCGCCGCAGAGGTTTATGGAATTGACGGTTCGCCGCGTTCGCGAGTGACCGCCCTACGCGCCGAACCCGCTGCGCACGGGCGGATCGACCAGCTTGTTCGCTTTCTCGTAGCTGGTGATCTTCATGTTCGCCGAGTCCCACTGCAGCCGCTCGCCAGGAAAATGCTGCGCGAGACAACCCAGCAGGAACGCCTCGGTCACCGGGCTTTGAATCTCGAAATTGGCTAGCGGCGCCTGTCCCTTTCCCTGCGCGTAGGTCAGCCACTGATCGATCGCTACATCGCGATACCCACCTTCACCGCGGCGCTGGCGCGGCGGCGCTTTGTACTTCGGGTTTTCCGGATACACGCGAGGATTGTTGCCGTTGAAGCCGGCAAGAATGTATCCTTTGTCGCCCATGTACATGATGCCCTCGTTGTCCTCGCCCTTTTCGAAATAGTGCTGGTCCTGATCGCTCAATCCCCGCGGGCGCGGCGGCCGCAATCCGCCGTCGTACCACGCCATATGTACAGGCGGCCGGCTGCCGTTCGCCGGGAAGTTCAGATGCACGATCGACGCCTTCGGAAATGTTTCGTCGTAGGATTCGCTCGAGCACGCCTCGACCGACGTCGGCGGCGTCAGGTCCAAGATTTTGAACACGCCCGCGAAACTGTAGCAGCCCATGTCGCCGAACGAGCCGCAGCCGAAATCGTACCAGCCGCGCCACACGAACGGCAGATAGGCGTCATTGAACGGACGTTCCGGCGCCGGACCGAGCCACATGTTCCAGTCGAGTCCCTCCGGAACAGGCTGCACCTCCGTGGGCCGGTCGATTCCCTGTTTCCAGAATGGACGGCTCGACCAATTGTGTACTTCGCGAACCGTGCCGATCGCGCCGTCGCCGATCCAGTCGATCAACAGCTTCGTCGCGTCGCTCGACGGATTGTTGACCGTGAGCGAAGTCGAAACCTTCATTTCGTGCGCGGCGTGCGCCATGCGGTGCGCGTCAGCAATCGAGTGCGCCATGGGCTTCTGTCCGAGTACGTGCTTGTGCTTGCGCATGGCGGCGATGGCGATCGGCGCATGCCAGTGGTCGGGAGTCGCGACGTAAACGGCGTCCACGCCCGTTTCCTTATCAAGCAATTCGCGATAGTCACTATAGGCGTTGCAACCTTTATACGCGCCCGACGCCGAGCCTTTGCGCGAACCGTAATAAGCTTCGATGGCGCGCTTCACCGGATCACGGCCACCCATCCCGAGGCTGGTGCGGAACTCGCGAGCCAGTTGCACTTCACCCGGCGAGGTCAGATCCTCACCCCACTTCTCGTAACCCGGACCCATCAAGCGGCGCCACGAAGTGAGCAGGTCATTCGGTCCGTACTCGGCGTAATTCTTGCTGCCCTTGTTGCAGTCGCAGATGGCGGTAACCTGAACGTCCGGCCGCGCCAGCAGCTCCTGCGTAACGGCCTGGCCCTGGCGACCGAGACCAACGGTTGCCAAATTGACTTTGTCGCTGGGCGGGACGAACGGAGCCCCGAGAACATGCCGGGGAACGATCATAAATGCGGTTGCGCCGGCGAACGCACGGCGGGTCATTTGACGGCTTTCGTTATTGTCCATAGCGCACCTCTTCACGGAGATTGTGGGCTGCTGCAAGTATATAGCAACCACGAAGAGGTGGCGTCCGTGTCAGCGCTCTCTACATTTCGCGACGATCAGCGTAATATCGTCGTGTTGTTCGCTTGGGCTGAAACGGCGAACTTCTTCGACGATGGACGATAGCAGGTCTTGAGAAGCCAGCTCCCGATGGCGCCGCAACGCCGCCACCAGCCGCTTCTCGCCGAACTCCTCATTGGCGTCATTAAACGCCTCGGTGATGCCGTCGGTGTATAGCGCAAGCGTGTCGCCGCAAAGCAGGCGCCGCTCGCCGATGGAACAGTCCCATTCTTTGAACAATCCCAGCACCGTGGCCGTCGAGTGCAGCCGCTCGAGCGCGCCATCGCCGCGCAAAAGCAGCGCGCAAAGGTGCCCACAGTTGGCGTAGCGCAGAAGCCCGGCCTGGTCGTCGTACTCGGCAAAGAAGAGCGTAGCGTATGCGTTCTCGGCCGTGTTCTCGTAAAAGATCTGGTTTACGGAGCGCAGGAATCGCTCGGGATGATCGAGAGCGATGGCGCACTGGCTGCGCAGATTGGCCTGTAGATTCGCCATCAACAAAGCAGCCGCAATTCCCTTCCCCGCGATATCGCCAATCACTAAGCCTAGCCGCTCGCGGCCAAGATCCAGAAAGTCGTAATAGTCGCCGCCCACCTGCCGTGCCTGAATGCAAATGCCCGCGTATTCGAGCGTGGCGAGCGAGGGCAAAGTTTGCGGAAATAGTCGCGCCTGCACCTGCTTGGCGATGTCGAGTTCCTGCGCGGCGCGGCGTTCCGCTTCCTGCTTTTCGGCGACCGCACGGCGTTGCGCCTCCACGGCCCGTGTTACTTCGTCGAAACTGACCAGCGCGAACGAGTTCCGGTCGAGATCTTCAAAGCGCGTGAAAATGCCGCCCCACAGCGGCTTCTGCTTTCCACTTTCCGGCGTGCTGCCGCCAGCCGATTCCTGCGATTCGTATTTCACCCGCCGCAAGCGCGGCGCATGCCGGAAACGCACGCCTCGCTGGCTCCACTCCCGGAACTTGGCGGGAACATCATCCGTCACAAACACCACCTGCGTGGCGCGGCCGATGAGCTTATGTTGCAGCGAACCGGGCTCCGGCGCGATCAGCGCGAGGACCGCATTGCCATCGGGAGGCGAAACGGCAATCCAGCGCTGGCCCGACTGCACCTGCGCGTCGAAGGCGATTTCGAATCCGAGCTTGTCCACGTAAAAACGCAAACTTCGTTCCTGATCGTGAACAAACACGTTGACGGCATGAATCCCGAGATATGGGAGCTGCTGAGTGTCAGCCAATGGCGGTTGACCGGCGACAACTACGTAGGTAGGACGGGCCATCGGCGTGATTATACGGTGTTCCGTGCAACCTGAGGTCCCCGTCTCGCCATCGGGTGCGGTGATCTGGTGTCGCAATCAGGTGTTCGATTTCACACTCCTGACTTGCGAGTGCGCCAGGGCCCTTATATACTGCCCCAATCCAGGAGGGGTCAGTGGGAACGCTTTGGCTTCGTGTCGGCTCGCTAGTTCGCCTATTCACTTTCATGTTGATCGCAGCATTTGCGTTGCATGCGCAAGAGATTACCGGCAACATCTCGGGAACAGTTACGGATCCGACCGGCTCCGTGATTCCGGCGGCGACGGTCACTGTCACCAATACGGGAACGGGGGTCGCGCGCACGACGCAGGCGACTTCGACCGGTGTTTTCTTTCTGAACAATCTCCCGGTTGGAAACTATCGCCTCGCTGTTGAGAGCGCTGGCTTCAAGAAGTATGAGGCCACGGGAATTCGCCTGGACGTCAACGATCGTCTGAATTTCGCCGTCAAAATGCAGATTGGCGCGCTCAGCGAGGCCGTCGAGGTCTCCGCCGCCGCGGTCCAACTGCAAACCGAAACGGGTGAAATTTCCAACCTGGTGGGCGCCGCACAAACCCAAGCCCTGCCCTTGAATGGCAGGGTGTTCAGCCAGCTCGTGGAATTGGTGCCCGGTGTGGTTTCCGACAACGGTCGCATCGGCGGCGGGACGGGTCTCTCCAGCGACACATCCGTGTCCATCAACGGCAATCAAAGCAACTCGAACCTTTGGCTCATCGATGGCCAGAACAATATGGATATCGGCTCCAACGCAGGTAACGTGGTCACTCCGCCCTTGGACGCACTGGAGGAGTTCAAAGTGCTGCGGAACAACTTCAGCGCTGAGTTCGGTCAGGTGACCGGCGGCGTGATCAACGTCGTGACCAAGTCCGGGACCAAGGATTTCCACGGCAGCGTCTACGAGTTTTTCCGCAACGACAAGTTGGATGCGACGGATTTCTTCTTAAATTCCTCCGGCACTCCCAAAAGCGAGTTGCGCTACAACAATTTCGGATACACGTTCGGCGGACCGTTCTGGATTCCCGGCCTTTACAATACGGACAAGTCCAAGGACTTCTTTTTCGCTTCGTACGAGGGCCGCCGCATCGTGCAAGGCAACGTGGCGACCGACAATGTCCCCACCCTACGCCAGCGCAACGGGATTCTCGACCCCACCTGTTCGGTGACGCCGGCGCCCTGCACGCCGCAACCAGCCGACCCTGAGGAACTGCCGCTTTCCGGTGAAGCCAACGTGAACCCGTCGCAGATTGATCCCAACGCCAAAGCGATCCTCGATCGCTATCCGCTTCCCAACGCCAGTTACGCTAACGCCGGTTTCAACTTCATCGCCAGTGAGAATACGGGCACTATTGACAACGTGGAGTTGTACCGTTGGGATCACAACTTCAGCGAGAAAGCCACACTGATGGTGCGATACATGGGTGAGGATCAGGGCCTGGGCGGCATCAACAGCCAGCTTTGGGGCGACGACAACTTCCCGTCGGTGAACAGCGACTGGGCCTTCACCGCTAAGAATGCCGTTGCCAAGTTCACCTATCTGATTTCGCCGCGCATGGTGAACGATTTCCAGTTCGGTTTTACGAACAACTTTATCCACTTTCAAACCAGCAAAACTTCTGATCCGACGCTGGCCTCCCGCTCCGGTTTCACATACACGGAGTTGTTCCCGGAAACCAGCGGATCGTTTCCCACGCTCAACGGCGTGGATGGATTTGGCTCCGTGTTCCACCAGGCGCCGTTCACCAATCGCGAGTCACTGCTTTCCTGGAAGGACGACATCGCCTACACCGTTGGCTCGCACAACCTGAAGTTCGGAGCCTTCTTCGGACGCAGCCGCAAACGCGAGCCGGCCAATGGCGGCGGCGACTTCGATGCCGGCACTCTCACGTTCGATAACTTCCAGGATCTTCTGCTCGGGAACCTCCAGAATTACCAGGAAGAGCAGACGCTGAATCCCGTCTATGATACCTGGCACGATGCAGCCTTTTATGTCCAGGACACCTGGAAGGCCACCAGCAAGCTAACACTCGACTTCGGCCTGCGCTGGCAGTACCTCGGCCAGGTGTTTTCGTCGCACAACAACATCGCCAACTTCTACCCCAACCGCTACGATCCAACGCAGTGCTCGGCGTCCGCTTTTCTGCCGGGTGATCTGCTCGATCCAACCAAGTGCAACACGCTGAATGGCATCGTAACGCCGGAATCGCCCAACCTTCCCAGCCGTGCGCTGGTAGCGAACCATCCGAACGATTGGGAACCGCGCGGCGGCATCGCATGGGCGCCCATCCAGAAGTTCGTTTTCCGTGCGGGCGCGGGAATGTTTCACGGTCGCGACGCGATCTCGCAAACCAGCGCGCTGGGTGAACTTCCTCCCAACGACCGCACCGCGACCTTGAACAACGTCACGTTCCCGCAGCTGGCGCCTTTCAATCCCGCCACGCCGCAGCCGCCCACGCTGCTGCAAACGCTCGATCCGATCTATTTCAATCCTCTGGCCTACCAATACAGCGCCGGCGCGCAATATCAACTTGCGCCCAACGCTGTGCTGGAGGTCAACTACGTCGGCAGTCACCAGATCCATCAGGGCCAGAATCGGGACATTAATCAGGTGGCCTCGTCGGCTCTGCTGGGTTCCTACGAGGGCACGCTCAATCCGGATCTGTACCGGCCGTATCTCGGCTACAGCGACATCTTCGTCAACGGCCGCGATGCGACCAGCCGCTACAGCGCTTTGCAGGTGTTCGCCAACCGCCGCTTCACTTCGGGAATCGAGCTTCAAGTGGCTTACACCTGGAGCCGCCTGATCTCAACAACGCTGAATCAGGACACCGAAGGCCGCGCCTCTCCGGTGCAGAACGCATACAACCTCAACGCCGAAAAAGCTCTGGGCACGCAGGACCAGCCGCAAACCCTGACGCTGAACTATATCTACGATCTGCCCTTCTTCAAACACAGCACCAACCCATTCGCGAAAGAAGCGCTCGGCGGTTGGGAGCTGGTGGGCATTTACACCGCGCGCGCCGGCTTGCCGAAGACGGTCTGCATCGACCAGGATGTTGTGGGATTGAGTGACGGCGGCACCATTTGCGAGCGGCCCGACGTCATCGCTGCTCCCAACTTATCCTCCGGCAAGCGGAGCATACAGGAGTACTTCAATACCGATGCATTCGTTCTGCAAGCTCCGGGAACGTTCGGCGACTCAGCCCGCAACAATGTCCGTGGGCCGGGAATCAACAACTGGGATTTCTCGCTCTTCAAGGATTTCGCTCTGCCGCGATTCGCCCGTGGCACCGGCGAAAGTCCGAAGCTGCAGTTTCGCGCCGAGTTTTTCAACTTCCTGAACCACACGCAGTTCTCGAGCATCAACACGACGTTCGTGCCGGCTCAACTCACAGGCGGGTCGCCGGCCAGCTCCTCGTCGCCGTTCGGCAGCGTCACCGGCACCTGGCCGTCGCGCGAGATCCAACTGGCGTTGAAGCTGGTATTTTAGTTTTTGCAAGGTCGGTCTCGAACACTTTCGGCGGCCCTCATTTTCACAGCGGCCGTTTGTGCCGTGGCGGCGGAGAGCGCACAGGAACACAATGCGCGAGGCTTGTTCGCGTTTCGCGACAAACGTTTCGCGGACGCGGCTCAGGAATTCGAAGCCGTTCGCGCGCTCGACCCCTCGTTTCCCGATGCCGATCTGAATCTTGGGCTCGCGCTATTTCAAGCGGGCCAATACCAGGCGGCTCTCGATCCTCTGCGCCGCGCCCGCCGGCTCAGCCCGAAATCTCCCGAGCTGCTGCTGGCGTTGGGCACTTCGCTGGCGCGGACCCACCAACCAGACCAAGCCAAGGAAGTGTTCGAGGAGTTTCTGCGCGTCCAGCCCGATACCGCCGAGATGCACGTCTTCTTCGGAGACGCTTACGCCAGTCAGAATCAGGTGGACAAGGCGGAGCAGGAATTCCATCGTGCGCTGGAGCTAGATCCCAAGATCGCCTCCGCGCATTTCAGCCTGGGCGTGCTCGCGCTAAGCCACCGCGATATGGACGCGGCGGAGCGCGAGTTTCAGAACGAGCTAGTCAATCATCCCGGCGATCCCCAGGCGCAATATCATCTGGCCTTCGTGTGGCTGAAGCAGGAGAAGGTCAAACCCGCGCTCGCGTTGCTGGAGAAAGTGATCGCGGAGAAGCCGGATTACGCTGAAGCCCACTACAGCCTGGGCAAAGCGCTGCTGGAACAAGGTTCCGTAGACGCGGCCCTCGTGCATCTCGAAGCGGCAGCCAAGCTCAAACCCGGGAAATCGTACCTGCACTATGAGCTTGGGCGCGCCTACACAAGAGCAGGCCGGCGCGCCGAAGCCAGCCACGAATTCGAGGTGACGAGAAAACTGAAGGCCGAAGAAATCCCTCAGGAGCCGGGCGGCATGGCGCCGTGACGATCACTTCAGCTCGCGCATGATCCCCGGCAGGCTCCACTGCGCTTGCAGGCTGTTGGGGCCCCAGCCGAATTCCGCGGCCATCACTTTGCCGACTTCTTCCTGGCTCTTGCCTTCGTGAATCAGACCGCTCGCGCGCGCGCGCAGCTTTTCAATGTTGTCGCGATAAGCCCGCAATCCGGCTTTGGTGGTCACCGGGCCGTGGCCGGGAATCACGGTGTCGATATCGAGCTTCAGCGCTTCGTCAAGGGCCTTGGTCCATTCGATTACGCTGCCGCCGCCCGTGTAGTCGATGAGCGGCGTATTGCCGGCCATCATGTCGCCGGTGTGAAGCGTGCGCAGTGCGGGGAAATAAATGAATGCGTCGCCATTGGTGTGGCCGCGTCCGAAATACTGCGCACGCACTTCCTTGCCGCCTAAGAACACCGACATTTCGGTCGTGAACACAACCTGCGCCGGGCTCATGCCGGGCTCCGCATTGGGCTGCTTGTGCTCGATGATGTTGTTCCGCGCGTTCACGGTGGAGATGATTTCCGCCGTAGGCAGGAACTTGGTATTCCCGCCACTGTGATCCGAATGATGATGCGTCGTCAGCACGTACTTGATCGGCTGATTGGTGACGCTCTTCACCTTGTTCACAATGCCTTCGTGATCTCGATCGAACTTATCGTCAACCAGGATGACGCCATCGCCCGTGATATACACCGCGACGTTGCCGCCGTCGCCCTCGATCTCGTAGAGATCGTCTTTGACTTTATTAAGCGCCAATTGTGGCGGCTGGTTCTGATTCTGCGTGTAAGCAAACCAGGCGAGCACGAGGAACAGAAACCCTGCGGCAGTGCGTGCGGCGAATGTCCGGCTCATTCGGAGAACTATACCAGATCCAGTTGGAATTTGGCCCCAACCTTACGGAACTCCGGCTGCCGCGAATCGTGTATGATTGCCGGTTATTGGCAATGCGTAGAAGTCGCTTCTTGTTAGCACTCCTCACCTTGTTTCCCAACCTGGGATTCGCCGAAGCGCCGAAGCCACTCTTGACGCTCGACGAGTTCTTCAACGCAGTGGAGATTCACCGCGTACAGATTTCGCCGGATGGCCGCGCCGTGGTCATCGAAACATCGCGCGCGGATTGGGATGCCGACCGCTTCCGCTCCGACCTATGGCTGTATCGCGATGAAGGCGCGGGCTCGCTCGTGCCCCTCACGACAACAGGACACGACCACGACGCACAGTGGTCGCCGGACGGCAAGTGGATCGCGTTTCTTTCCGATCGCGGTCCTGAGGAAGAACCGGCGAAGGAATCCAAGCACGGAACAACTGAACCCGAGAATGTGGTCCAGGTATGTGCGATTTCCGTGGCCGGCGGCGAAGCATTCGCGGTGACACGGAGTGAGGAAGAAGTGCATGCGTTCGCATGGTCCGCCCATTCGCGCGAGATCTATTTCGCCACACGCACGGCCTGGAGCAAGGAGCAGAAGGAGGCGTACAAGAAGGAATGGAAGGATGCCGTGCAGTTCCGGGAATCGGAGCGCGGCGATGTCATCAACCGGATCGCGGTTGCGGATGCACTGCGTTGCGTCACTGCGAGCGCCGGCGCACCCTGCGACGCGTCCACCGCAGTTGCACAGATCACAACTACGCCGCTCCGTGCCAAGCAACTGGAGACTTCGCCCGACGGAAAGCACATCGCGCTCTTGACAGAATCGCGGACCGAACGTTGGGAGTCGCTAGAAGACTACGCCATTTATCTGGTGGATGCTGCGGGCGGGCCGGCCAAGAAACTCGTCGTGCGGCCTGCCTTCTTGGACAGCCTGCGATGGGCGCAGGACAGCCGCAGTATCTTCTTCCATTTCCTGAATGGCGCGGTGGAAGGCCCATACCAGGATGCGCAGCCGCGAGTTTATTCCGTCGACCCGGATAGTGGCTCGATCGTCCGGTGGGCGGCGATGTTTCCAGGCGCACTGGCCGGTTACGCCTCGCTGCCCGGTGGCGGCCTGCTCGCGACCGGAAGGATGGGCACGGAAGTGCAAATGTACTTGCAACGCAGCGTGGGCGGCGATTTCGTGAAGCAAGCGGGATCGCCGGGGACGTACGAAGAGATCTCCCCCGCCGCGCACTCGCCAAGACTCGCGTTCGTCCATTCGAGTCTCCAGGAACCTGCCGAGGTCTACCTGGCGGAAAGCGCGGCCGATCTCGCACATGCGCGCCGCATCACCTCGTTCAACCGGATCCTCGCCGAACGCGCGCTGCCCGAGGGTAAGCCATATCGCTGGACGGCGGACGATGGCGTGACGGTGGAAGGGATGCTGATCTATCCTCCAGGAAAATTCGACGCGAAGCATCTGCGCACCCTGACGCTCATTCACGGCGGGCCGGGCGATGCCGACGGCAATCATTTTGAAGCGGATTGGTACCAGTGGGGATCGCTCGCGGCAGCCCAGGGCTGGCTGGTATTTGAGCCCAATTATCGCGGCTCGATTGGCTATGGCGACACGTTCGCGCTCGGAATTGTGCCGCAGATTGTCTCAAAGCCCGGAAGAGACATCATGGCCGGAGTAGACGCGCTGGTGAAAGACGGCATCGCGGACCCCGACCATCTGACGATCGGCGGATACAGTTACGGCGGCTATTTGACGAACTGGCTGATCACGCAGACGACGCGATTCCAAGCGGCCGTGACGGGAGCGGGTGCGGTGGAGCACGCCGTCAACTGGGGCAACGATGACACGACGCTGGACGATGCCTACTTCCTCGGCGGCAAGCCCTGGGAGGCGAAGCAGCGCTACAACGAGGAAGCGGCGATCTGGCAGATGAACAAAGTCAAGACACCGACGCACATCGTAGCCGGTGCCGACGATACTCGCGTTTACGTAGGAGAGAACTATCTTCTGGAACGGGCGCTACACGCGCAGGGCATTCCAGTCAAGCTGCTCCTCTTTCCCGGCGAAGGCCACCCGCTCGATAAGAATCCGTGGCACGGGAAGATCAAAGTTCGGGAAGAACTGAGGTGGCTCGAAAGCCATCAATAGAACAGGTACTTGCGCCACTGCTCGTCGCTCTTGCCGAGTAGGCGCATCAGGTGGCGGCTGGTGTGTAAACTGAACGGCCGCGGCTGGCGCGTCAATTTCATGCCCGCTTCCTCGGGCGTGCGGTTGCCTTTGCGATTGTTGCAGGGATGGCAGCAAGCCACCAGATTCTCCCACGCGGATTCGCCGGCGCGCGAGCGCGGGATCACATGATCGAGCGTCAACTCGCCCGAGGGCATGGTGCGCAGACAGTACTGGCAGGTGTAGCGATCGCGCATCAGGATGTTCTTCCGCGAGAGGGCGCGGGTCTGGTGCGGGATGCGGCGATATTCGAGCAATCGGATGACGGACGGGAGCCGCATCGCGTGACGCGACGAATGCACCGCGTGCGTGGATTCCTCTTCAGCCGAGGCTACGCCCTTCAGCACGAGCACCAGCGCCCGCCGCGCCGCACAGATGTTGATGGGTTCGTAGCTGGCGTTTAAGACCAGCACCGGCTTCTGCAACCTGCCCAAACTCGGCATCTCAGGCAACCTCCTGGGAAACTTGTTGGTCTGGCTCCAATTGGTCCGGCTCGAACAGCCGGCGATCCACGCGCGCCACGGCCAGCAACGTCACGGAACTCGCGCCGCCGCGCTTCAGCGCGACGGCACACGCACTCGCGGTCGCACCGGTAGTCATCACATCATCGATCAGCAACACTCGCCGCCCTTCCACTGCTCGCGGCCTTCTCACACGAAACGCTCCCGCCACATTCTCGCGGCGGCGCGCGTTACTCAAACCCGCCTGCGCCGCCGTGGCGCGCGATCTCCCGACCGCGTTCACCATGGGAATCGCACAGCGCCGCGCGATCAACCGCGCCAGCAGCTCCGCCTGATTAAACCCGCGCTGCCATCTCCGCCGCCAGTGCAACGGCATGGGCACAACTACATCGAACTGTTGGTCCCGCGGCAGCGCCGCGGCCAGATATCCGCCCAGCGTCTTTGCCAGCGGCTTCATGCGGCCGTACTTGAACAAGTGAATCAGCTCGCGCAGGGTGTCTTCGTAGGCGCCATAGCAATAAGCCATGTCGAACCCGCGCGCGCCCGACCGGCACAAGCGGCAGCGGCCCACTTCATCCAGCGGAAAAGCGTTCTGGAAGGGCGTGCGGCAAGTCACACAAAAGTAATTCGCCGCGAGCGGTGCGGGAGCTTTCAGGCAACGCGCGCACACCGGAATGCGCGTAAAACCGTCCAGCGGGAGGTTACAAACCCGGCACTCATCGGGAAATAGAAGCGAAAAAAAACCGTGCGGGACCTGACGAAGAACAGAAGGGAGGGTAACCGGGAAACCTGACCAGAACCTGCTACTCGAGAAGACTCACCTCCGCACCCCGCTACCGTTTCCCAGCAGCTCCTTGACTTGCGGTTTTTGGCAACCGGCCACTAATTCCATGTGCGCCGCCTCAGAATCTTCTAAATCAAATTCTAAGAAAGCCGGGCGCACTAAGTCAAATAGCCCAGAATTAACCAAGCGCTAATTTTCACCAATCAGGCGCTCGTCCGTTCCACCGTGGCATCCGGCCGCGCAAGCACCGCGTCATCAAGCTCCACACCCAATCCTGGACCACCGGGCAGCGGCAACATGCCGTCCACCGCAGGTAACGTATTTGTCACAATTCCCCGGTACTCATCCAGATAATGTCGACGCACTGTTTCCAGAATGTGCAGGTTGGTCAGGTTGGCCGCCAGATGTGCTGACGCTGCGTGCAGCACCGGCCCGCCGCAGTTATGCGGCGCCACCGGCAGGTAGTACGTCTCCGCCATCGACGCAATCTTCTTCGCCTCCGAGATCCCGCCGCACCAACTGATGTCCGGCATGATGATCCGCGCCGCACGGTTCTCGATCACCTCCCGGAATCCCCAACGCGTCATCAGCCGCTCGCTCAAACACAACGGCAGCCGCGTGGCCTTCGCCAGTTCCGCGTACACCGCCAGATTATCCTGCGGCAGCATCTCTTCGAGCCACATGGGCGCGTACGGCTCGAGCGCGTGCGCAATCTCGATTGCGCAGGGCAAACTCCAAAATCCATGAAACTCCATCGCGACGTCCATCGAATCGCCCAGTTCTTCGCGAATCAGTCGCAGCGGCTCGATGCCTTGCCGCATTTGCGCCGCGGTAATGTACTGGCCGCGAGTCTCGCGCGCCACTCCATCAAACGGCCAGATCTTCATGGCGTGGATGCCCGAGCGTGCCAGGTCGCGCGCCAGCTTCACGGGTTCCGTGAGGAAGTCGATGTGGTCATAGCAAGTGTTGTAGATCCGGATCTTTTCCCGCGACGCGCCGCCGAGTAATTGATAAACCGGCACTCCCGCCGCCTTGCCCGCCAGATCCCAAAGCGCGATATCCACGGCGCTGATGGCGCGCATTTCCGCTCCCGCCCAACCGCTGTACGAGATGGCCTGAAACATATCGGCCCAAAGGCGATCAATGGCGAGCGGATCGCGCCCCAACAGAACCGGCGCCAGCGCCTGATGGACAATCGCCGATTCGGCATCGGGATGCGGATAGGTTTCTCCCAACCCGACCAG
>Ga0335071_10000206_pt1 | contig 68608 bp, 56 predicted proteins | sample Lox_Sample_15_FD_206724 | JGI IMG/M metagenome (GOLD analysis project Ga0335071, IMG submission 206724) | Soil microbial communities from Loxahatchee National Wildlife Refuge, Florida, United States - Lox_Sample_1.5 | ecosystem: Environmental > Terrestrial > Soil > Wetlands | place: USA... | reverse complement strand
CAGATCACTTGGATCGGTGCCGTCTGAAAGAACCAGCCAGACACCGTTGTCGGCTCGAGATTTTGGGTGATCTCGAAGCATGCAGACGATCCGGTCCTTCACGTAAACTGCGAACCCCGAAAACATCCGCCGCACCTCTGGATTCAAAGGCGCCAGAGCCTCCAGCACAAAGGCGTGCGGAGGCTTCTGTTTCGGCCTGGCCTGACGGGGCACTCTCACCCTCTCCTCGTTCCCTGCCTTACTCTTCCCCTGTCTTTCTCGCTCCCTTGTCCCTTTGTCCGCTGTCCCCAGTCTCTCTCACAGCGGAGGGGGGCCGCTCACCACCGGCACGCCCGCCGGAGGAGTGAAATGAAATGCCTCTGCAGGAACCGGCGCGTTCGGCTCTTCGTTCGCGAATGCGAATCGCGTCACAGCCCCATCAAGCTCTTCCACTTCAATTCCGGTGATGACGCCCTCGCCCGTCACCGCCAGCGTCAATCGCGCAACGCGGTTCTCCTGTCCTTTGGGCACGCCCGTCAGCGTGAATCCGCCATTCTCAGACCTCGCCAGCGTCAGGCTGTCCATCTCTTTTTCCAGATTGGTGTGTCCCAGCAGAAAGCGCAACGGCGAGCGCAGATCGTCCAGCTCCTTGGCTGGAATCCGCTGCACCTGGGCATCGCCCGGTCCATAAAACCACGCATATTTGCCGTCGAGCACAAAGATCTTGCCGGCGGGGAAGCTGTAATCCCACCTCATCTGACCCGGCTTGCGCAGCAGCAAGATCCCTCTCTCACTTCGCCGTGCACCCAGGCCGGCATAGCTTTCGCTGAACGACGCCCTCAGCGAATGCAGCTGATCGTAGTGCCGGTCAACGCGCTGCGCCAGCTCGTGAGCCGTGATCTGCCCGGCCACCTGTCCAAAAGCCGACAGCGTGCAGCCCGAGATCAACACGCGGGTCAGCGTCCGCCACAAACATTTTGAAGGAAGATCGCTCAGCCGTCCCCGCACCCTCATTGACTCAGCGGTTGCGTGCAGTTGGTGCCGCCTGCCGGATCAAAGGTGATCGTGCCCGAATCGCCTTCGCAAAATCCGCGGTCGCCCGTTTTGCCAACCGTCTGCGGAACCGCCGTCACGGTATAACCGTTGTAGCGGTCGACGCCGTTCACCGTCACTTTTTCCTTGCACGCGACACTGAAGATGTATCCGGATTTGTAGCCTGAAACCAGGTCCTGCTGCAGAATCTGCGCGGCAGCCGCTGTCGGCGGGCCCGACGCCGGATCCCCGCCCATCGCCGTCAACGTGCAGGCATAGCCGTTTATCGGGTAGGTATTCGAGTACGAAAGCTCCGCCTTCGTGATCACCTGCATGGAGTTGATCGCCGACGTTTCGTTGGCCATCTTCTTCAAGTGACCCACCGTCGGAATCGCCATCAGCATCAGGATCAGGATGATCGCAATCACGATCAGCAGCTCCATCAGGGTGAAGCCGTCAGCCAGGCCAGTCCGGCGCGTGTGCGCGCGGGGACAAAGTAAATGCTTGCAGTTCATGGATTTCAGCGCCTCGTCGAGCAGGCCGGTCCGGCCCTGCCCATTCGACAAAATCCTACATGGTATGGACGCAGAAGGGAAATGGAGCGCTCGAACAGAGCGCTTTCAGCCTTTCGCTCTTGGCTCGATGTGCGGGAACCAGCGGAACCAGAAGGCGGCCATCTTTGCCGCTCCCATTCGCATCTCTTTCAGGGCTTCGGTCCCGCAAGGACAAGCTGACAGCTAACAGCTCAGCATCTCGCGGCTCAGCTTTACCCCGTCCAGCCGCCCCAGCAAGGTCACTGCGATGCTCTCCGGCACGAAAAGGCTCTGCGCCATGGCTTGTACCTGTTCGGCGGTCACCTCATCGATCCGTGCGATGACTTCCTCGGCCGTAAAGAAATGCCGGAAGTACATCTCCTGCCGCGCCAGATTTGCCATCCGGGAGTTCGAACTCTCCAGTCCGAGCAGGATGTTTCCCTTCAGCTGATCCTTCGCGCGAGTCAGCTCTTCGGCGCCGATCGGGCTGTCCTTCACACCCCGCAACTCGGCCAGAATCAGGTCCACAACCTGCAAGACCTTTCCCGCCGACGTGCCCGCGTAAACGCAGAGATTTCCCGTGTCTCGATAGGGGCTCAAATCCGAATAGACCGAATACGCCAGCCCTCGCTCTTCGCGGATGGTCTGGAACAATCGCGAACTCATTCCTCCGCCAAGCACCGTATTCAGAATCAGCGTGGCATACCGGCTCTCATCGGTGATCGGTGGCGCCGGCACTCCCAGGCAAATCTGAACCTGCTCCAGTGACTTCTTGTTGCGCAGGACAATCCGCGCGCTGGGCGCAGGCGCGGAAAGATCCGCCGGCGCCTCGCCACCTTGAAGGGCGGCAAACTTCTCTGCGACAGCCTGGGTGAAATGGTCGTGATCCAGGTTCCCGGCCGCTGAAAAAACCATGTTCCCGCCGTGGAACCGATCGTTGTGGTACTCGAACAGCTGATTCTGCCCCAATCGCGCGACCGTCTCCGTTGTCCCCAGAATCGGCTTGCCGAGAGGGTGCCCCTTCCAGAAACTCTGCGTGAACAGTTCGTGCACCAGCACGTCGGGATTGTCTTCGTCGATCTTGATCTCTTCGAGAATCACTCCCCGCTCACGCTCGATATCGGGCAAGGCGAAGATGGGATTCAGCACCAGGTCCGTCAGCACGTCCATGGCAATCGGCACATGGTCAGAGAGCGACTTGACGTTGAAGCAGATCGTCTCCTTGCTCGTGAACGCGTCGAGATTTCCACCGATCGAGTCCATCTCGCGGGCAATTCGCTGGGCCGACCGCGAACGCGTCCCCTTGAACACCATGTGCTCCACAAAATGCGAGATGCCGTTGATCTCGGCAGACTCGCATCGGGACCCCGACTTGATCCACACCCCCATCGCCACCGAACGCAGGTGGTCCATGCGCTCGGTCAGAACAATCAGACCGTTCGGCAATACAGTTCGGCGCAGATTTCTCTCAGAAGTCATCAGGGAAAGGACTGAATTCGATTGTAGGACAGCCGGCGCATCGCCGGTAGCTTGCAGATTACACGGGAACCGCCAGCCACGGCCTTCGGTCTGTGGCTATCATGAGAAAGTCATCAGGTTCCCAGATGTCCAGGAAGATCAGCCAACTCATCTCATTAGACGCGCCTGCCCAGCCCCCTGGATGCAAGCCATTATTTGGCCTCGATCGAAATGCGCTTACGGCCCTCATGCATGAGATGAGCGAGCCGCCCTGGCGTGCAATTCAAATCATTGAATCAATCTATAATCAATATGATACAGACATAAATGAAATAACTACATTACCAAAATCCCTGCGCCAGAAACTTGCCGCCGATGGCTGGGCCATCGGTCGTCCGGCGATTGCAAGCGCCTTTCACTCCACGGATGGCACCGAGCGGTATCTCATTGACCTGCCTGGCGCTGCTGCAAAACCAGAAACCGTGGAAACGGTGTGGATGCCGGAGGGCGACGGCGGGGAGGCTGGCGAGGAATCCGAGGCTGCCCGATCAGGAAACACGGCGTACCCCGAGTCCCTTGCATCTGAGGACCCGGGCAATAACGACCCGTTATCAGGCAAACCCCGGTCCCGGGCCACTATATGCGTCTCCAGCCAGGTGGGCTGCGCCGTCAACTGCCAGTTCTGCCTCACTGCCAAGCTTGGGCTCCAGCGCAACCTGACCGCAGGCGAAATCGTGGGCCAGGTAGTCGCTGTCCTCCACCGCCATCAGGTCCGCGTCGGCAGAGACCGCGTAAATCTGGTCTTCATGGGGATGGGCGAGCCATTCCTCAACTACGACAACTTCATGGCTGCGGTCCGGCTTCTCGTTCACGAGGTCGGCCTCAGTCCCCGGCGCATGACCGTCTCAACCTCCGGCATCGTTCCCGGCATTGAGCGATTTGCCAAAGAGCCGCCGGAACTGCGCCCTCACCTGGCCATCAGCCTGAACGCGCCCAACGATAAGATTCGCGCCGATATCATGCCCATCAATCGCAAATGGCCCATCGACTCGATCATCGATGCCGTCCGTGGCATTCTCCTGCGCCCCCGCGAACGCATCACCTTCGAATACGTGCTCCTGGGCGGTGTCACCGATAGCCCGGAGCACGCCCGCGAGGTGGCCCGACTTGTCCGCCGCACAGGCCTTCCCGCCAAGGTCAACCTGATCGCCTGGAATCCCGGCCCCGGCATCCCCTACGCGACGCCAACGTCCCAATCGGTTTCGGAATTCCAAAGCATCCTCATCGGGGAGGGAACTCCCGCCTTCGTCCGCCAGCCGCGCGGCCGCGATATCTTCGCTGCCTGCGGCCAGCTCAAGCGCACCGTCGAAGCCTGATTGATCCCGCTACCCGGCCCCATGGGGGCCAGGGATGTTAGCCCAGGACAAGTGCGCGCCAGCGAACGCAGTCCTGGGTTAGCCGCAGAATAAGATCGGCAGCCCCGTAGGGGCGGTGCATAGCGGTCAACCTCTCCATTGGTCCGGTTTGCCGTTGAAGTGGCAGAAAAGCATGGCGTGGATGTTCAGAGTGCCCGGTCCTACGGAGTATGATCCGAGTCCGTACGTACCTGCTCCCGGAGGGAGCATCGAAAATAGCCCAGGACAACCCTGAGCGAACGCGAAAGGGGCAGTCCTGGGAAAGCATCCGGTTTTCTCAAAAAATCAATCCGCGCGGCGCAGCCGCGCTCGGAGCCAGGTCTCGCATTTCTGAGTCGGGATAGCGCAAACTACCTCCCCGGCCGGCCATCGTTGACTGAGGTTCTCCGCCGCAGACAGCGCGCATTCTGATCCCGCAAGATATTGTGCTGCCCGTTGCCCCAGTCCCTCGCCCTCGGGGACCGGGGATCAGGTTCCCGTCTCGCGCCTGTTCTATCTATCCGTGAAACGACTTCGATGCAGTCGACGACTCATCCGGAACGCCGCAACAAACGCGACCGTGCGATGGATAATTGTGAGATGGCGATCTCAATACCTTCTGGACTAGCGGATGACAATGATTTCGTCGATTTGCTAAACGCACTTCTGAATGCTTTACTCGTTCAACATTCACCGGAGCAGCTGTGGGTAATTCAAATCGACAATTGGTTCGATCACAAATGGCTGCGCTATTCCGGGAGCGGTAGTGTTGCTTCTCCGTTCCCGGCAAACTGGAACTATTCGTTTATGGACCGGTTCATATCCGTCAAGGAGCAATTCTGGCGGGACAAACTTACCTTTCCACCATTCGCACCGGACAGAGTGGTGAACCAGTGGTCCTTCGTTCGTTCTAACGGCGGCTACATCGAGGCTCCGCTCCCGAAGCTGCCGCACAAAGAGTCTCGACGCCGGAGCCATTCCAACCTAAATAGGCGAGTGGAGGATTTCGTTCGATCAGCCTCATTCGTCTGGTATAGCGGCAACACATTAAAGAACGGGCGAGGAAGCGCGATGGTCTACATCATTGGAACAGGTAAGCCTATTTGCTGGTTTGCAGCCTTCGGAAGGAAATCCGGCTGGTTGCTCGAAAGGACCAAGGGGATAGACATGGATCAAGTCTCCCGCTTGCTTATTGATGGATGTCAAACGGCCTGAAAGATTTTGTGCTAGTTTGTGCTACCCCATCCTGCCCATTTAGCCCGTTGTAAAATCTGTAATTTGCGCATTTCCAATTCGCCCAATTGTCGGCGCCCCATTCCTCCTCCGCCGTCCCCTCGCACGAAGGATGGGAGCGTAAAACGCTAGGTTCGACTCTGACCATCCTTTTCGAGCCAAACTCACGTACCTGCTCCCGGAGGGAGCATCGAAAATAGCCCAGGACAACCCTGAGCGAACGCGAAAGGGGCAGTCCTGGGAAAGCGTCCGGTTTTCTCAAGAAATCAATCCGCGCGGCGCAGCCGCGTCTAGTTGTTCCCGGGCATAGCCAGCGGCTTCACGCTTCCGCAATCCGCGCCCTTGTAAGTTGCGGTCGATTGCGTCGTCATGTTCATAGTCTGCCCATTGCCCATCGTCGTCGTCATGTTCACCGTTGTCCTGGTCGTGTTGGCATCCACAAACGTGGTTTGAACGGTTCCGGTCATGGTCATCTGGCCCGAGCAGCTCATGCTCGCCGTCATACCCGTCGCCGTCAACTGCACATTCGTCATCTGGCAATTTCCGCGTCCAGGATTTGTTGTCGGTCCGCCGTACTTGTCGATCATTGCTTGGGTCACGCATACCTGCGTCGTGTGCGATCCCATCGCCGGCATGTTGGGCATTCCACTCATGCTCATGCTGCTCGTCACTTCCCACAGCCCTGGCTTCCGGCTCTGTCCGTGCATCTGCGCTGCGAGCGCCACGATGCAACAACCCAGCGTCATCCAAATCCGCGTCTTGCTCATAGATCTGCCCTCATAGCTCTTCTTAAAATCGCAGTCGTCCCCGCAATCCGGTCTGCGGAGCGCGCTCCTCGACTCTATCTCAAACCCTCGCCGGCGCAAAAGCACTTTTCTCCCCAGGCTCGCATCCATTCTCACTGCTTATGAATTCTTGGTTTGCTTCTGCGCAAGTTCCAGCACTGTGTCGGCGACTCGACCCGCCAAATGGCGAACGACCTTCTCTTCACTGGCAAAATCCCCCACCACGCAGCGCACGCCCAGCTTTTCGATCCTGTCGATATCGGGAGCAATCGGCGCCGCGCCTTCCGCCGCGTACCGCTCTCGCGTCTCCGCAGAGAAGTGGCCGGAATTCACCACGGCATAATCGAAGATCGGCACATGTGTGTGTTCGTAGATTCGCTCGATGTGTTCTGCCGCGGTCAGCCCGAGGCTCTCATTGGCCTGAGTCATCAGGTTCGAGATATACACTCGCAAACCCTTCGCCTTGCCAAGCGCCTCGGGAATTCCGTCCACCAGCAGATTGGTGATCAACGAGGTGTAGAGCGAGCCCGGTCCGACCGTTATCAGGTCAGCGCGTTCGATTGCTTCCAGGGTCTCCGGAAGAGGAGCCGGATCCGGTGGATCGAGCGTCAGCTCGACGATGCGCCGTTTGCTCGCCGTAATCTTGGTCTCACCCCGCACCACCGTCCCATCGTCCATCATCGCTACCAGCGTGGCGTTGGCCGTGGTCGCAGGATAGATGCGGCGTCGCCAGGATCTTCGAGGCCTGTTGAACCGCCTGCGCAAAGTCGCCCGTGATTTCCGTCAAAGCCGCGACGAAGAGGTTGCCGAAGTTATGACCCTTCAGCGCCCTCCCTGTCTTGAAGCGGTGCGCAAACAGCCGCGAAAGCAGATCCTCTTCTTCGCTCAGCGCCACCATGCAGTTGCGCAGATCGCCCGGCGGCAGCATGTTGAAGTCCTGTCTCAGCCGGCCGCTTGATCCGCCATCGTCAGTCACCGTCACCACAGCCGCCAGATCGGAGATGGCGCACCTGTAATCGGCGCCACCGCCCGGCGCAGGGACATGCCGTCGCAGCCCGCGCAGCAGTGTGGAGAGACCGGTTCCTCCCCCGATCGCCACTACGCGCAGCGGCCGAGAAACCACAGCGTCCCCTGAGCCGAAGTCCGGCGACACTTCAACCTCACCGTTTGTCGGAATTGCCGATTTCAAGACAGGCTCTACGGAACCTCAGGATAGAGCAACTCGGTAAAGCGCGGATCGTCCACCATATTCTGGAAGTCGTTGTCGACTCGCGCCTGCAGCCGGTTTTTGGGGTTCAGTTCGATCGCGCGTGCCAGGTTGCCAAGGCAGTCCTGAGCATGTCCCGTGATCGCTTCCAGTACCGCGAGCCCGTAAAACGCATAGTCGGCATCAGGATGGCCCGAAAGGATGCTGTTGAATTGCTCCCGCGCTTCCTCGTAGTAGCCCGTATTCAGCTGCGAGATAGCGTAATCGTAGTGTTCCTCGGGCGTCCGGAACGAAAGTCCAGCCCTGTCCATTTGCCGGCGGCAAGTTGCGATGTAGATCCGGCAGCGGTCCTGGATCTCGGCCGGTGCATCAGGAAGCATCTTCTCGAGCATCCCTAGTGCCTTCTCGAATTTCCCCTGCTGCAGCTGCACCAGCGCAGCCTGGTAATGCTGGAAGATCGGTTCCGTGCCGACACGGGCCCGGCCGTCCGGCTTGGTTCCCGTCGACGAACCCTTCTTGCGGCCGGGTGCCGCTGTTCGAGCCTCTTGCGTCATGAAGTACCGAAGCCTTCCCCCGCACACCGTTCCCGGCAGACTGGGACCTTCCTTTTACCGATGTTCTACTAAGGCCATGTTTATACCCAGAACCCGGCATTCCGTCAATGGGGCTGCTCGGGGACTCTCCATGCCAGCCTATTCGCACTACCGCGGTCGAACATGTGAGAGTTAGATCACAATGAGGTTCGGGTGAGGGTCAAAGATGACACGCGGCGTCTTTGACATCTCAATCTTTGGTTCCCTTGTCCTCTGATCTCCCATAAATAGCAGGGTTCAACGATGGATCGTTGTACATCTTCAACTGCTGGTAAAGCTGGAAACGGCGGGCCTTGCCTTGAATCTCCGTCCACAACGTCTCGAGACATCCAGCCAGATCACGCCGCTGCCTTTCCAGAACCGCCAGGCGCTCCCGGTTCCGTTCTCTGTGACCGGCCGGCGCGGACGCACGGTCAGTCTCCAAACGAGTGTGGTAGATCTTCAGTGAGAGAATCGAAAGCCGGTCAATGATCTGGCCCGGAGTCTCCGAATGCAGCGGCGCTTCGGGATTCGGCAAGTCCCTCACTTCCAGCCACGTCAAAAGCACGCGGTCCAAATCCTCCACCAGGTCATTGCGCCCTTGATTCGTTTGATCAATGCGCCGTTTCACTTCGGCCAGCTTCGCGTCGGTGGCGCCCGGCGCGCGGGCCTCATCTTCAATATGCCAGAGATCGAAATTCGCGCGGTGCTGGCGTGCCACCAGGCCAAGCCAGCCGCGACGGATGATCTCCTGCCCCGAAATCGCAGCTTCGGCGCCACCCGGCGCACCTTCGTCGAACTCCGCATCCGGCTCCACGTGCCACCGGGCCGTGAACTCGTCCTGCAACGAAACAATCTCGCGAATGGCGATCATGAGGTTTGTGCTCTATCGTAGAACATTTCCGCGAAAGCCAGCAGCCGAGGAAGGGAAGCATGCGCGATTCAAAAAGGCTCTACAGCGGACAGCCTGGTTTGAGCGGGCCCGATCTACCTCGACCCATGGCCCTATGAACGGGATCGCGCCGTCGGGGTGGCTTGCCTCCGTCGGCTAATCATTGCTGGCAAAGCAGGCAGAGTCTCGATTCTTTCCGCGGCATCTGCCACTAGTTTTCCGGTCTGGCTCCTTGAGTCCATACCGAGAAGTCGGTATGATCATACCGACCGGTTGGTACACCATGCACGACAGTACCCCTCAAACCCTGCCCGACTCACGCTCCAGATTCCTTGAAGCCGCCCTGTACGTAATGAGCGCCAAAGGCTATTCCGCCTCTCGCGTCGAGGACTTCTGTGAAGTCGCCGGCTTGACCAAAGGGAGCTTCTTCCACCACTTCTCCAGCAAGGAAGACTTCGCCCTCGCCGCCGTCGAGCACCTTTCCGCCTCTGCCGAGAGCATCTTCTCCATCGCCCCCTACCACCAGCTTCCTGACCCTCTCGATCGTCTCCTCGGCTACGTGGACTTCCGTAAGGCCATCTTGCAGCGTGACTTACCCGATTTCACATGTCTTTTGGGAATCTTGGTCCAGGAGACCTGCGAAACCCACCCCGCGATTCGCAAAGCCTGCGACCGATGCATCAGCGCCCATGCGGCCACACTGGTCTCCGATATCGAATCCGCGATCCAGAAATACGGAATCCGGGGTGACTGGACGGGCGAGAGCCTCGCCTACTACACACAGTCAGTCATCGAGGGGTCTTTTGTCCTCGCCAAGGCCCGCTTGAGCTCTGAAGTCGCGGTCGCGTGCCTTGATCATTTGCGCCGCTATCTCCAACTTCTGTTCACCTGCCCCGCAGAACCTCACTGATCCGACAGCCACCACTTCGGATCAAGAAACCACCGCGATGATCATCCCGGTCAATAGCCGGCAAGACAGGGCAATCGAAGCTCGATCGCGGCGGAATCGCCACGATTTCGAAGTACTTTGTTTTGAGTGGTGAGCCCGGTGCGGATCGAACGCACGACCCACGCCTTAAAAGGGCGTTGCTCTACCAACTGAGCTACGGGCTCTCCTCATTCTCAAAACTATCACAGCACGAACTCCGGTTGCGGCAGCCAAACTTCCTGCAGTGCCGCCTCGCTGTCGAGATCCGAAGACCTCCAACTCGCTCCGGCGATGCCCCCTGGTACCCCTTCACCGGTTACCGATTCCCGCCCGCATCTCCAATGGCATGAAAGTGTTAGCAACTCGGCCTTGCAAGTGTTATTGTTCATTCTTGAACCCTGCAACTACGATTGCCGGTGAGGATACCCGGCATCCAGCGCTACAAGTCTGTCTTCCGCATGTTGCGTTGGTAGTTTGCCGGCTTTCGGGGAATTGGGGATCGTGCAATTGCGGAAGTTGCACGGGCACAAAATGACGGAACGCAACCCGCAGTCCGACTCAAACGAGCCGCCTGAGGACGTGGCGTCGCTGTACTCATGGGCGAACCTGCACGGAGCAAAATACCGCGACTTTTCAGCGTCACGCGCGCAGACTCGCGAAAAAGCCCGCCAGCGTATCGAGCAGGCAATCGAAGAGGAACGACAGAAGGTGCGCCAGGAAGCCGAGGCCCAGCGCGCCGGCGATGCAACGCGCGTTGAAGAAGGACGACAGGTGGAGCTTCCGCCACAGCGAACCGCTGAGCAACCGGCACAGGGACAGCCGCTCCCAGGTCAGGCTGTTGCAGGTCAGCCACCGCAGCCCCGACCTGCTTTCCAGCCGCAAGCACCTTGGCAGGCCCCGCGTCTCGACCGGCTCTCCTCCCTTGCCGGTCAGTATCCGCCGGCGCCTGACTACGTCAGCCGGGAACCTCGCGCTCCTGCGCCTGATCCCTACGGTGCGCCCCTGAATCTTCCACGCCAGAATCCCGCTGCCTCCGCGCCTATGCGCGAAGAAAGCTATCCCCCGTCCAGGCTCCCCAGAAGCGGAACTCCGTCGCGAGAAGACAGCGTTCGTCCCGCTTGGCTCACACCCGACCGAAGCGAGCCCGCCGCGGCTTATTTGCCCCCCAATCCTCCCGAAGACACGCTCCAGGGTTCGCGCGATCGCCTCGCTTCTCGCTGGTTTGCTCTGCAGGGCATCTTCGAGGGAACAGCGCCGCCTGCGCAGACAGCGCCCGCGCCCACAGCGGCGCGCGCTCCGGTTCTGGCTATCTTCTCGCTTGCCGGTGGCGTTGGAAAAACAAGTATCGTTGCCACTCTCGGGCGGGCCCTTTCGGGGCGCGGAGAGCGCGTTCTACTCGTCGATACCGCCGCATACGGGCTGCTGCCGTTTTTCTTCGGCGCCCGCGATCAGCGTCCCGGGTTCCTGCGCACGTTTAGCCCGCCGCCTTCGAGCGGCGACGCCCCGATTCAGATGATCACGATCGATCCCGACATCGCGGGGCCCGAAACTGCCGCGCAAGAATCTCTGTCGGTCGAAATTTCCAAGCACGCGCGCGGCTTGGGCCGCGTTGTCATCGATCTCCCTACAGCGTCCGGGTCCACCGCTCGTCGCGTCATGCGGCTCTCCCCGCAGGTCCTCATTCCGCTCGTCCCCGATATGAGCTCGGTCGTTAGCGTCTCCTCCATCGACGCCTTTTTCCAGCACCAGAACGGTGCGTCGGCTTCATCCCCGCTCCCGCACTACATTCTCAACCAGTTCGATTCCTCGCTCCCGCTGCATCTCGATGTCCGTGAGATTCTCCGCGAGCAGCTCGGCGACAGGCTTCTGCCCTTTGTCCTCCGCCACTCCCCGGCCGTCAGCGAGGCCCTTGCCGAGGGCATGACCGTCATGGATTACGCCCCCAATTCGGCAGTGACCGATGACTACTCAAGCCTTGCGGCGTGGGTTAAGAGCCTTTCCGCACCCGCTGCTGCAGCCTTTCGCGGAGTTCGCTGGAGCGAGAGATGACCGCGACGGGCCTCTGGTTGGACATCGGGGCAGGGGAGAATCTATTCACCAGAATCCTTCGCCTCGTCTTTCTTCTCATCGCCGGATCCGTCTTTTTTTTCCTCGCCACTCTGCCATTGACCTGGCCTCAGCAGGCAATCTTGGGCTTGTGCAGCATCGTCTTAGCCTTGATCGCCGCTTGGCTCTCTGACTCCTACCTCGTCACGCTCACTCTCTTGATGCTGTCGTTGTTTTGTACCTTCCGCTACGGGTATTGGCGCATCGAGCAGGTGATTCGCTACTTTCACGACCCCGCGAGCCACCTCGGCGCACTCGATGTTTTTTTCATCCTGTGCCTGCTGCTCGCCGAAGTCTACGCATTTGGCATCCTCTTCCTCGGCTTCTTTCAAACCATCTGGCCGTTGCGCCGCGCTCCCGTTTCTTTGCCCGACAACCCGGAGGAATGGCCGGACGTCGATGTCCTCATCCCCACGTACAACGAGCCGCTCGACGTGGTGCGCTACACCGCGCTCGGTGCGCTCAACATGGACTGGCCTGTCGACAAGCTGCATGTCTACATCCTCGACGATGGCCGCCGCGAAGACTTTGAGCAATTCGCGCGCGACGCAGGCATCGGCTACCGAACCCGTCCCGACAACCAGTTCGCCAAGGGCGGCAACATCAACGCCGCGCTGAAGACTGTTTCCTCGCCCTTCGTTGCCGTTTTTGACTCCGATCACGTCCCCACCCGCAGCTTCCTGCAAATGACGCTGGGGTGGTTTCTGCGTGATCCCAGATTGGCCGTGCTGCAGACGCCGCATCACTTCTATTCGCCCGACCCCTTCGAGCGCAATCTCGGCCAGTTTAAAGTCATTCCCAACGAAGGCGAGTTGTTTTATGGCATCGTCCAGGACGGCAACGACTTCTGGAACGCTTCGTTTTTCTGCGGATCCTGCGCCGTGCTCCGCCGTGCCGCCCTCGATGAGGTCGGCGGCATCGCCACCGACACCGTCACCGAGGATGCGCATACCTCGCTGCGCCTGCAGATCAAGCGCTGGAACTCGGCTTACGTCAACATCCCCCAGGCTGCCGGTCTCGCCACCGAACGCCTCTCGGCTCACATCGGGCAGCGCATCCGCTGGGCTCGTGGCATGGTGCAGGTGCTTCGCATCGACAACCCGCTCTTCGCCCCCGGCCTGTCATTTGCCCAGCGTCTTTGCTACTTCAACGCCATGGGCCACTTCCTCTACGCCGTCCCGCGCCTCATTTTTCTTACCGCGCCCCTCATCTACCTGCTTCTGAATCACACCAACATTCCCGGTTTCTGGCTCGCCATCCTGGCCTACGCACTGCCTCACCTCACCCTCTCCAATCTCGCCAATTCGCGGATTCAGGGCGAGCATCGCTATTCCTTCTGGAACGAAATCTACGAAACTGTCCTCGCGCCATATATCCTGCTGCCGACCGTGATGGCCCTCCTCAATCCCAGGCTCGGCAAGTTCAACGTCACGGCCAAAGGTGGCGTGGTCAACCGCACGTTCTTCGATTCGCGAATCGCGCAGCCGTTCCTGGTGATGCTCTTCTTCAATCTCCTCGGCCTCATCTTTGCCATTCCGCGATTCTTCGTTTGGGACGTCGGCCGCCGTGGCACCGTTGTGATGAATGTCATGTGGTGTCTCTTCAACATCGTTGTCCTTGGCGTCTGCATCGCGGTCGCGCGTGAACTGCAGCAGCGCCGCAGCACGGTTCGCATCGGCATCGCCGCTCCTGTTCTTGTCACTTTGCCCAGCGGAAACTCCGTCTCCGGTCAAACTGTCGATATTTCCAGTGGCGGCGCTGGAATCCGGCTTAGCAAGCCTGTCGAGATCACCCCCGACTCCCGCCTGCGCCTGAAGTTCCCGAACATTGAGATAGGTGCTGATCTCCCCGCATCAGTCGTTTCGTTTGACGATTCAATTCTGCGGGTCAGCTTCAAAGACCTTTCCATCCCCGAGCAGGAAGCTCTCACCGTTGCGCTCTTCTCTCGCGCCGACTCGTGGCTCAGTTGGAGCGGGGCCCGTGAAAGCGATCATGTGTTGCGGAGCCTCGGTCATATCTTTCGTGTCTCTGCGCACGGCCTCAAGGCGACATTTCAGACCATCGCTCAGGAAAAGCGCAGTCCTTCAAACCAATCCAATCCGCTCTCGATCGCGCGGAGTTCGGTCATCCTCATCGCGTTTGCGATCTTTACTTCCGTAACCCCTGGGTCTGCCGCCCAGCTGCCACACCCGAACGCCGTCATCTCACCTGGTCCCGCTAACCCCGCTGGCTCCGCTGCCCCACCCGGCCAATACCGCGACTCTTTTACTCTCGCCGATGCCGGCTCTCCGCAGATCGAGTTCCACAACATTGACTCGACCCACAACATCTATTTCACTCTGCCCCAAACCCACGTCGTCCGCGCCGCCAGGATTCACGTCTACTACGCTTTCTCGCCCGGCCTGCTTCCGCAACTCAGCCATCTCAAGCTCAGTCTTAACGGAACGCTCTTCGCTACGCTCCAGCCATCACCCGGCGCCTCCGGTGGCTCCGACGGCCGCACTGCCGAGGCTGAGTTTCCCATCCCACCCGACCTGCTCGTCCACAACAATTCGCTCACCATCGAGTTCATCGGGCACTACACCACAAGTTGCGAAGATCCTGTCAACACCACCCTCTGGTCACGCGTCCTGCGCAACACGTACATCGAAACCTCGGGCGATCTTCTTCCTTTGGCCGACGATCTCAAACAGCTGCCCGCCCCGTTTGTCGACCCTGCAGTCATACAGCCGGCCAGCATCTCCGTTGTCTTTCCCACGCCGCCGACCCTCAAGGCCATCCAGGCCGCCGGAATCGTCTCCAGCTACTTCGGGCTCGTTTCTGAGAATCGCCCGGTCCGATTTCCTGTCGTCATCGGAACCATTCCATCCGGCAACGCCATCGTCATCACCGAGAACCCCTCAGAACTTGCTCCGGCCTTGAATCTCTCAACCCCCACCGCACCCACGGTCGCGATGCGCACCAACCCCGGCGACCCATACGGAAAGATTCTCGTCGTTACCGGAGCCAGCGCCGACGACGCAATTGTCGCCGCGCAGGCGGTCGCTCTTGGCGCCAACTTGCTCAGCGGGTCGCAGGCAACAATCGACAACTTCAAGCTGCCCGCGAGGCGCGGTCCAGACGACGCGCCGCGCTGGGTCCGCACTGACCAGACGGTCCCTCTTTGGGACTACGCTACCGCCGAGCAACTTCAAGGCGACGGCACGGCGCCACTCAGCGTTTACTTCCGCATCCCTCCAGATCTCTACTACGGCACCACCTGGAGCCCCGATCGGCCCAACGCCACGCTGCATCTTGCCTATCGCTACAACTCCATTCCACTCGGCCCGGTCTCCAGCATGCAGGTGCGAGTGAACAACGCATTTCTCGGGTCTGTACCTCTCATACCCGGGCAGGAAACCTCCCGCACCACGCAAACCGATGTACCCGTCCCCGTCGTCAATCTGCGGCCATTTTCTAATTCTCTTTCCTTTGACTTCACCTTCCAGTGGCTCCGCAAAGGGAATTGCGACGACACGACGCCCATCAATATGCAGGGCTCGATCCTCCGTGATTCATACCTCGATCTCCGCGGGTATCAGCACTGGACTTCGATGCCCAATCTCGAACTCTTCGCCAACGCGGGCTTTCCGTTCACGCGCTTTGCCGACCTGAGCGAGACCACGGTTGTTCTGCCCCCGGCGCCGACGCCCCGCGAGATCGAAGTCTTCCTCACCCTCGCGGGTCACTTCGGCCGCCAGACCGGCTTTCCTGCTCTGCGCGTTACGGTCAGCGGCTCAGACGCACTTCGCACCGGCGCTCATGCCGACTTTCTCATTATCGGCGCCGGCGATGATCAGCCTGCATTCTCGAAACTCGGCGCGCATCTTCCGGTCGCCACCAGTAACGGCCAAGTGCAAGTCCACGACACAGAGGGCTTCTTTGATCGCATCTTCCACAACCCCTGGTGGAAGGCCCCGCCCAGCGGCCGCACCGAATCTGGCGACCTCGCTGCACTTGGGACGCCCGATGCCATCATCGAGGGCATTGAATCTCCTTACGACATAGCTGGAAGCCGCAGCATTGTCGCCGTTCACCTGAAAGATGACACGGCCTTCGAGCCATTCCTGAGCACCTTTCTTCAGGTTCAACAGTCCAGCGATATCTCCCGCACCGTCTCTGTCCTCCATGGCACGCAGTTCCAGTCCTTCCGCATCGGCACTCCTTCCTATCACGTCGGTGCGCTCAACTGGCTCACCTCGCTCACGCTGTGGTTTGCTCAAGTCCCCTGGCTGGGCGCTCTCATCGTCGCCGGACTCGCGTTTCTGCTCGCCGTCTGGACGCGCCAGTGGCTCCGCTCCAGGGCGCGCGCCCGTCTCACCCTCCTCGATGAATGAGTGCGTCGGCTCGTGCCTCGGCTTTTCCAAAGGGGAGTCCCGCGGTGTCCTCGCTCACTGTCATTGCCATCAACAGTCTTGCCGCAGCGTGTAAGTTGCGACCGCGGCACACTTTCGTTGGCTCCGCACCAACAAAGCAAAGAGCGGTGCCGATTTTTTCGCTGCAGGCGCCTGCGCGTTCCCGCACAATGAACCTAGTGGCTCGAAGCCGGCCGCTGAAAGCTGCTTTTCACATGATGGTTGCCCTTCGAAAACCTGGCAAACTCCTCGCCCTCGCTCTGGTGCTTTCCACCCCCGGCTGCCGGAACTCCTCTTGGCCGCTCTGGGATGCCTTCTCGGCGCGCTTCATCGATCGTCCCAGCGGCCGGGTCTTCGATCCTAATGGCGCTCAGCAGACCACATCCGAAGGCCAGGCCTACGCGCTTTTCTTTGCCCTCGCCGCCGGCGACCGCCCCACGTTTGATCGCGTCCTTGCCTGGACCCAAACCAATCTTGCCTCCGGCGATCTCGCCACCCACCTGCCGGCTTGGCTCTGGGGCAGGGATAAGGATGGCCAATGGAAGATCCTCGACCCCAACTCCGCCTCCGACGCCGACATCTGGATCGCCTACTCGCTCATTGAAGCCAGCCGTCTTTGGCGTCTCCCCGCCGACTTCGACCTTGGCCGCTCCATGCTATCCCTCATCGCAAAAAGCGAAGTGGCTGATCTGCCCGGTTTCGGCCCCATGCTTCTGCCCGGCCGTTCCGGCTTTCAGCACGGCAATGCCACCACCCTCAATCCCAGCTACTTGCCGGTGTTTCTTTTCGAACGCTTCTCTTATGTCGATCCCTTGGGCCCATGGACTGCCATCGCCGAAAATGTTCCTCGTCTCCTCCAGCAAAGCGCGCGCCATGGCTTTGTCATGGACTGGGTGGAGTACATTCCCGGCGACGGTTTCCATCCCGTCGCCGATCCTGCCACAGCCGGATCCGGCTCGGCCGACATCCCCGCTCCTGTCGGAAGCTATGACGCCATTCGCGTCTACCTCTGGGCCGGTATGACCAGCCCCGAGGACCCCCGATACGTGACCGTCCTCAATTCCATTCTCGCCATGAGTGAATATCTCGCCACGCACGATGCCCCGCCCGAGAAAGTTAGCGATCAGGGAATCCCATCCGGTCAGCCCGGCCCTATCGGCTTCTCTGCGGCGGTCATCCCTTACTTGCGTTCACTCTCCGACACATCCAAGGCCGCCTCAATGCAGACCATTCGCTTGATTTCGCAGCGCAATCCCGCCACCGGTCTCTACGGAAAGACTGCCGCGTACTACGATCAATGCCTCGCCCTATTTTCGACCGGTTTTTCCACCGGCAAATTCAGCTTCTGGTCGGGAGGCGAACTCATCGTGAAGGCAGACTGAACATAGAATAGAGTTGCGGATGAAGGTGGCGAGTAGAGCTGGCAACGCGTGTCTGCTCGTGGCGAGCTGCCTGTTGCTCGTTCCTCGGCCAGCCCACGCTCAAAAAACATCGGTTGCGAGCTCCGCCGAAGCCGCTCGTGCCAACCTCGCTGAAAAAGCTCGTGCCCTCGAGTCGCGTGGACGGCCCGACCTCGCCATCCAGCTCTGGCAGCAGATTCTCCTCTCCGCTCCCAGTGATGCGGAAGCCCTCGCCGGTCTCGCCAAAGACTACAAACTTATCGGGTCGACAGACTTGTCAAATCAAGCGCTCGACCGCCTGCGCAAGATCGATCCGCGCGATCCGAATATAGTGCGCATCGAGTCGCTCCCCAGCACCGCCGCCGAAAGTGATGCGCTCCGCGAAGCCGGGCGGCTCGCCCGCGAGGGACGCAACGACGAGGCAATGCGAATCTATCGCCAGCTCTACGGCGACAAGCCTCCGAGCGGAGACATCGCGCTCGCCTACTATCAAACCCTTTACGGAACCTCCTCCGGCAAGGCCCAAGCGATTTCCGGCTTGCGCGATCTCACGGCGCAGAATCCAGGCGAACCCCGCTATGCCATTGCCCTGGGCGTTTTGCTCACCTACGACGCGCACACTCGCGCTGAAGGCATCCGCATTCTCCAGGCACATCCCAGCGACCCCTCTGCACAGGCCGCTCTTCGCCAGGCTCTCGTCTGGAACTCCGCCAACCCCGAAACCGCTGGTCAACTCCGGCAATACCTCCAGACTCATCCCGGAGATACCGAACTCGCCGGACAGCTCAAGCAGAACGAAGAGAAACTGGCCCAGATGAACGCGGGCATCGCGCGCAATCCCGCTGAGCGCGCCGCTTTCGCCGCACTCAACGCGCGCAAAATCGACGAGGCCGAGAAGCGCTTTACCGATTTGCTCCAATCGGAGCCGAACAACGGCCGTGTCGAAGCCGGCATGGGTTTCCTGCGCATGCAGCAGAGGAATTTTCGCGACGCCATCGACTACTTCACCCTGGCCGGGCAACATGGCTACAACCCAAAGACCGTCAGCGATGCCCTCGAATCGTCGCGATTCTATCTTGCACTCAGCGAAGCCACCGACTCCCTCAACTCCAACCACCTCGACGTCGCGCAGAACAAGTTCCAGGCCGCGCTCGGGATGAGGCCGGATAGCTCCGATGCGCTGAGTGGTCTAGCCGGCGTCTACATCCGCCAACAGCAATTCCTCGCCGCTGCCGGGGTCTATCAGCAGCTCGTCAAGCTTCAGCCCGCATCCGTCGACGGCTGGCGCGGCCTTTTCCTCGCCTACGCCCGCTCCGATCAGAATGACAAAGCTCTCAGCCTTGCCATGCATCTTCCGCCGCAGGTCTCCGCCGCGCTCGACAGAGATCCCGACTACCTCCGCACTCTTGCCGCCATCTACCAATCCCAGGGTCGCGACGCCGACGCCGAGCACGTCTTAAACCTCGCGCTGTCCCTGCCGTTCCCGGGCAACGGTTCAACCCTCGAGGCCGGCACCAAAATGCAGTACGCTGGAATTCTGATGGAGGCGAAGCGTTATCCCCAGGCCATCGCACTCTACACGCAACTTCTCGGGGCCGATCCCGCCAACCTTCCCGCATCAATGGGCCTGGTGGCTGCATATCACGAGATGGGCCAGGACACGCAGGCTATCGCTGCCATCGAAAAAATCCCGCCCGCAACCTACGAATCTGCGCTCGGCGATGCGAGTTTTCTCTCTCTTCTCGCTGCGATCTACCAGAATGCCAATCAGCTTGACGTCGCCCAGGGCATGATCGAACGCGCCGAGAAAATCGCATCCGCCTCCGGCACGCAACCTTCCGTTTCGCTTCGGCTTCAACTCGCGGGCATCGATCTCTTGCGTAACTCCACTGATCAGGCTTATGCCATCTACCGCCAACTCATTGCCGATCATCCCGACAATGCCGAAGCGTGGAAGGGCGTGGTCGCTTCGCTGGCCTCGGCCAATCGCAACGGTCCTGGGCTTCAGGAAATCGGTCAGATGCCGGCGTCAGTGCGCCAGCACCTCGACTCTGATATCGGATTCATCGAAACAGAAGCGGGAATTTACGCTGCCACTGGCTCGCCTGATCGCGCCTCGCAGTTGATGAGTCGCGTGCTCGCCCACTACGCCAGGCTCAAGCAGGCGCCGCCGCCCGCGATAGACATCCAGAATGCCTGGCTGCTCTATACCCTTGGCAACGATCGTGCTCTCTATCCGGCTCTCATGCGCATCGGCGGCCGCGCCGATCTCACCATCGCGCAGCGCGAGACGGTCCAGAGCATCTGGGCCGATTGGAGCGTGCGCCGCGCCGCTGCTGCCATGCAGAATGGCGATGCCGGCCGCGCCATCGACATTCTCGACGCCGCCTCGCTCGCGTTCCCCAAGAATCTCAACGTTCGTATGGCTGTTGCCGGCGGCTATGCTCGTGTCGGCCGCGCCAAGGAGGCGCTGGCCCTCTACAAAGCCCTCCCTATGCAGGATGCGTCAGCCGGCGACTTCGATGGAGCGATTGGCGCCGCTCTCGCCGCCAACGACAAATCTCAGGCCGAGGAATGGCTTCGCCAGGCTCTCGATCGGTTCCCGCGCGATCCCGCGGTGCTCTCTGCCGCCGCCCGTTACGAGCAGGCTCGCGGCGACAACGAGCGCGCTGCCGAATACTATCGCGCCTCGCTCGCCGCCATGCCGCCGGTCACGCCGGCCGATCGACTGGCCCATGCCCTCGTCTATCCCGAACAGGACACCAGGCCGCATCGCGCCGTCACCGCGGCCGACCTCGAACGCCTTCTTGATCCTGCGAACGAGCCCTTCGCCAAAACCACATCCGTTCCTCCGCTGCCCGCCTACGGACCCGACCCTTACCAGGGGCCCGCGCCCGTGGCCACCCCCGAAGGGCAGCTGCCACTCGCTCCCAACCAGCCTTCCTCGCAAACTCATCCTGCCGTCAACCTTGTCCCGCAATCGTTCCGCGTCCCCCCTCGTTCTCGCAAGAATTGGGGTGCGCCATTCAAGCTCCACTTGGGGGGAAGCGGAATTCCGCCAACACACAGTACCCTTTTCGCAAAGCCCGAGCCCCATCTCGTCTTCGCCTCGCTTAACCTCACGCGTCCTGCGCAAATCCATCGGCCCGCACTGCAATCGGTTTCCACCGAGCCCGAGATCACCCTCAACCCTCCTCATTCGCTCGCCTCCGACGCGTGGAAAGGTCTCGTCTTCTCATTGATCGCCGGCAATCGCAACGCCGAAGCGCTCGCCGAACTCTCCAGGATTCCGCCTGAAGTACGTCTCCAGCTCGAAGCCGACATCGAATGGGTGCAGGGAGTCGCCAGCCTCTACGTCGCCGTCGGCGACACGCCGCATGCTACGCAATATCTCAGGCGCGTGGACGATTTTTATCTCCTGCATCGCGCTCGATTGCCGGTGGCCGTCGAAATTCAGCATGCATGGCTGCTCTATAACGTCCGCAACGATGCCGCGCTCTATCCCGTCATGCAGCGCCTAGACGCGCGCAGCGACCTCAGTCCCGCTGAGCGGCAGCAGGTCAGCGCCCTCTGGGTCAACTGGGCGATTCGTCGCGCTACCGATGCGCTCAATTCGGGCCAGTCTCAACTCGGCGTCAAGATTCTTCAAGCCGCGGCGCTCCAGTACCCCGACAACATGCTGGTTCGTCGCGCTCTCGCCGGAGCCTATGTTCGTGTCGGTCAGCCGCAGCAGGCCCTCGCCTCCTACAAAACGGTCCCCATCGACTCTGCCACGCCCGGCGATTTCGAAGGAGCCATCGGTGCTGCCATCGCCGCTGGCGACATGGCGCAGGCCGAATCCTGGCTGCGAGTCGCACTCGCGCGTTACCCCGACGATCCACAGGTTCTCGCCCTTGCTGCGCACTTCGAGCAGGCTCGGGGCAACAATCAGCGCGCCGGCGAATTCTGGAGTGCAGCGCTGGCAGCAATGCCTCCAGGTTCTGATGCCACGACTCTGAGCACTCCGCTTGCGCCGTCTGATTCTTCCTCCTCCGACCTCCGCCGGTTTTTGAATCCCGACGCGCAGCTTTCAACCGGTCCCACGCCTCAACAGACCGCGCCGCTGCCATCGTACAATTCGCATCTCCCGTCTTCGTCGCAACCTTCCACGCCTGATCTCTCGCGGCACACGTTGCCCTCGAATAATCCGTTACCGTTGCCCGCCCGGGGGCAGGGAACTGAATCCTCCGCTCCTGCCTTCATCGAGCAGAGCAACACGGTGCCGGCATATGTCGCGCCGAGCGCCCCTGATGTCTACACCGGTCTCGCCGCTTCCAACTCCGACTCGCGCCTGGAGATGCCCGACACCTCCACGCCCGCATCCACCGCAGTGCTCTCGCCGGCGCCGCTCTCCAGCTTGATTGCTCCTTCCCACCCCCTGAATGCTCCCCCAGCACTCCTCGCGATTCAAATTCCACAGGCAGCTGCCATTCCGCCGCCGGCGCCGCAACCGGCGCAGCCGCAAACTGCGCCCAGCATCGCTGAAGCTGTCACCGGCGCCTATTCTGCTCCACCGCAGAAGTCCCCGCCATCGCAGTCAGCGGTCGATACGCATGCGGCTGCCCGGTCCAACGCGGCAACGTCACACGCTCGCAAGAAACCAGCCGGCACGCCCGCAACCCAACCGGCCGATCAGCAATCCGAACAGACTCTAGGCAACGCTCAGATCGCTGCCACATCCTCTCAGGCCAATCCGGCGTCCTCCGAATCTTCTCAATCTTCCGAAACCGGAGCCGCGCAGTCCTCAAGCGGCCTCTCCGACGATGAGCTTGCCGCGCGCAATCTGCCGCCCCTGCGCGGTCCATGGGTGCGCATCATGCGCTCGGCCAATCCTCCCAGCCCGCGCGAGCAGGCAGAGGAGCAGCTTCGCGCCATCGAAGCGGGCTATAGCGGGTGGCTGGGGGGCACATCCACTGTCAACTACCGCAGCGGCGCACCCGGCTACAACCAACTTGCCGCTTTCGAAGCGCCCTTCGAGGCCTCCACTCCGCTCGGCGCCAACGCTCGCCTCGTCGCGGTCGCTAGGCCTGTCTTCCTCGACTCCGGCACTGCCAACGGCGACGCCACTCTCTCTGTCCTCCAGTCCACTGCCTCCGGAACTTCGACCGTCATCATCCCCGAGCCCATCGGCACCCTTACCACGGCCAACACCGCGCCGCCCGCACAGCAAAACGCCGCCGGCGTTGGCGGCGAGTTGCAACTTCTCTTTCCTCATCTCGCCATAGCTGGCGGCTACACGCCCTCGAACTTCCTCGTCTCCACCTTCACCGGTCGCTTCCAGTGGCGTCCAGCCAACGGCCCGCTCACCTTCAGTCTTTCACGCGATTCGGTCAAGGACTCGCAGCTCTCCTATGCCGGCTTGCGCGACCCCGCTGGAAGTACGCTGACTACGCTTGGTCAAATCTGGGGCGGTGTTGTCGCCAACCAGGCACAGGTTCAGTTCAGCCGCGGCAGCGCGCAATCGGGTCTTTATTTCTCGGGTGGTGGTCAATTCTTGACCGGCTACCATGTCGAGAACAACTCGCGCATCGAAGGCACAGCAGGAGCCTACTGGCACGCGTTCACTTCACCCGAGTATGGCGATCTCACCATCGGCGCCAATTTCTTCGCGATGCACTACGCGAACAACCAGAATGCCTTCACGCTCGGCATGGGTGGATACTTCAGTCCGCAGGCCTACTTCCTCGCCAATGTTCCATTCAATTGGGTGGGTCACTGGGAGACACACTGGCACTACGCCATCACAGGCGCTCTCGGCATCCAGGCTTTTCAGCAGAACTCTACGCCGCTTTGGCCTCTGGCCGGCCAGAAGGCTCTTGAAGTCAGCCAGGGCAATCCCGTGATCCCTGACTTCACCAGTGTCGGCCCCAACTACGATCTCAAAAGCGAAGTTGCCTACCACCTAGGCCCGCATTGGTTTGCCGGCGTCAATCTCGCCGCAAATAACACGCGTAACTACAACTTCGTTTCCGTTGGGTTCTTGCTCCGCTACACTTTCCGCGAGCAGCCTTCCACAGCTGCCGCTCCTACAGGCCTCTTTCCCACCGACGGCCTTCGTCCCTTCACTGTCCCTTAGAGAAATTTGATGAAGAACCAGCGGTCGCCCGGCTGTCGTGCCGGCGCCCTCGCCCGCCTCAGACCATCACGCTCTCAGTGCGACCACCCGCCGCCACCCCACCCATGCTGATGGCTGCCCCCGAAATCGAGCTCGCGGTAGATGTGATGAAAGATGTGATTCACCCCTCTCGCCATTTGCCCCATACCCGAGATGGCGAGCATCGCGATCAGCGCGACCAGAAACCCGTATTCCATCATGTCCTGGCCGTCGTCGCTACTCGCCAGGCACTGAAGCTTGATGTAGAGCTTTAGGAAGATCTCGGTCACTGGCTTCCCCCACTCCGGCGGCATGGCCCATGCCGGCGAATCGCGCAGATGCCCGCGGCGGCACTGCCTGCGGTTGGAACTGGGGAAACAAGTCAGCTCATCACGCCATTGCGATCCGAGCAAGAAGGAGACCGGAGAACGTCGCTGTCAGATGACGGGCTCACTTTTCGGCCGCCGGATTCTGCAGCTTTCACGCAGGTGCTTCACCAGCCGGTGGGATGAACATCACCCGGCTGGGTGAGCATTAGGCAGCATTCTGCGGGCCAATCAGGTTGCGGGTCGTCCGCCTTTCAGAATCAGCGCCTTACGCCAGCAGGTGCTTCCGCCTGTCTCCGCTGCCGTCCACTGCCGTATACACCCCAGCGCGCGCTACCGCAAATCCCGTTTACATTACTTAGGTTTGTTCATCGCCAGGCGGACTTGCCAACAAGTCGCTCTCATTCAGCCTCGATTGCCGTGTTGCCTGTGAGTCGGCAGCTGAGTTCTGGATCTTTGCGCTACGAGCAACAACCTAGAACACAAATTTCATCGCGCCCTGGATCACTCGCGCCGGCGCGGCACTGATGACATTGCCGAAAGTGGAACTGCCAATGTCGCCATCGACCGCAGCGGGCCCGTTGAACTGCGCGTGATTGAAGACGTTGAACGCCTCCACGCGAATCAACAAGGATTTCGATTCCGCTAGATTCAAGCTCTTGGCCAGCGCCAGATCGAAGTTATCGGCCCCCGGGCCATGAAAGAAGCGGCGTTTCGCCGTTCCAGGTGTGCCGGGCTCGTTCATCGAGAAGGCTGAACTATCGAAGTAGCTGTTTACTTCAGAGCGTGGATTGCGGTTGAAATGAAGCGCGGCCCCATTCCAGTCCGGCTCGTCGATACTCGAGTTGTTCACGCCGTTAGGATTGGTCCCGATCAGGGAATTGTCGCCGTTGTTGATCATGGTCACGGGGAACCCGCTCGCAAAACGAGTGATGCCGGAGAGTGACCATCCGCGCGTGGCCCGGTTGCTGTGCAGCAGCTGGTCGAAAGGCAGTTGGTAGTCGTAGCTGAGGACGAAGTTCTGCTTCACATCGAAGGATGAGAGCGCGTAGCTCAACGAAGGGTTGAACGGATTGACCTCTTCGCCGATATTCGACGACTGGTCGAGCGACTTCGAAAAAGTGTAGGCCGCAGCGAACTCCAGGCGTCCTGTCGTGTGGCGGGCGCTGAGTTCCAGGGCGTTGTAGCCTGCATGACCGATATTCGACTGCAAGGCATTCGAGCCGAAGTTCGCGCCCAGCGGCCCACGCGTTCCGTCGACCTGCCCTCCACCCACGGGGTAGTAGATGGTGTCTTCGCCGCCGGCGCCGCAGGTGAGCGTTCCCGGCATCACTTCGCTCGCTTGGCTCAGGCTCAGGCAGAGAGCCGGATTGCCCGGGTTCGCTTCGACGAGTACGCGCTGATGGTGTGTGGCTGTGCCCACGTAAGTCGCGTCGAAGACGGTGTTCGGGCCGGCTTGCCGCTCGATCGAAAACATCCATTCCTGGGTATAAGGCGTGCGGTTGTGAACGTCATAGCCAGGGATGCCGCTGATGGGCTCGTAGCTTCCCCAGTCGATGTCGGCATCGGGATGACTGCGCGAGGAATTGAGGGGCGCAAAGGTGTAGGGGAAAGGCTGACCGTAGTTTGTGCCGTCGGCGGCGCTGATAAAGGGTGTGGCGAACAGCGGCGGCGCCGGGCTCGTGTACGTCGTTCCATATGGAGCATTGGCCGCCAAAACGCTGATAGCCGCCGCGTCGATCGCGGTATAGAAATTGCCGAAGCTTAATCGAATGCTCGTCGCCCCAGGTGCGCCCGTCATCTTGGCAAACCGGCCGGACCCCGAAAAGTGTGGCGACCACGCCAGGCCCAGCCGCGGTGACAGATCCAGTCGGTCGACGGGGGCGAGGGTGTTTGGGATGCCGGGATCGCCGGGATAAAGAATGCCGGCAGGTGCGCCCGGAAAGACCTCAGATTGCGCACCGGCGACAAAGGTCGAAATCTGGTTGTATCTCTCCGACCACGGAGCGATGCGATCCCAGCGGATACCGTAGTTCAAAGTCAGCCCGGGATGAAGCCGATAGCTGTCTTGCGCGAACAGGCCCACGTATTTGTCGCGGGCGTAGAAAGGATTGAGCTGGCTCTGGTTGAACTGGCTCGGAACGCCGATCAGGAAGTCAGCGAAATCAACTCCGGTTTCGGTGCCCGAAAACACGAAGTTGCCGTTGAATTGTGCAATCGGAGCGGCATTGATCTGGTCGGCATGGAACTCTGCGCCGTATTTGAAAGAGTGATTCCCAAGCACCTGGGAAAAGCTATCGGAAACTTGGTAGGTATTGTTGACCTGCGTCAGCTGATTCGCCGCTGCACCGGTCGAATAGGCGTTAAAGTTGAGATTCTCAACATTCTGACCGTGGGGATCGAGAGCCACAATGCTTGGCGTCCCATCAGGATTGGCAAAACCCTGCGACGCCAGACTCACACCGCGTCCGCCGATGGGCTGGCCAAGATTGGTGTTGTCGCGCATAAAGCTCAGGTGCGCCTCGTTCACCATCGTTGGACTCAGGGTTTTCGTGTCGGCCAAAGCCAGCAGTTGTGCCCGCCCTGTCGTCCGCGCGGCGAACCCGGGAACACTGGCCCCGCTCTGCGCCACAGGGTAAGGGTTCACCAGATTGAAATCGTCGATGAAGTAGTAAGCCGAGGCAAGGCCGAACCGCGTGGTCGCGTCGACGCGCGCGCCGCCCTTGTCATCGCGAACCGTCTGATCGTAGGCCGAGGTGGCAAATACGCCGTTCGCGGTGTTGGGGGCGGGAATGTACTGCAACATTCGCTGCGCAGGTACCGACCATGCGGATTGTGGAATCACTGCGTTGGGAAACACGCACTACGAAACCTGCGTGCAACCCGCAAGGTAGTATGGCTCGCCTTGAGTCACCGGATAGCCAAGTCTCCGGGCGAGGATATTCACCAAGTAGGGTCCGCTCACCACGCCGTTGAGCCGGTTCCCCTCAGTGCCGGTGGTAAAGTCCATCAGGTTGCCGGTTCGATCCGCTTCCGACGGCACCGCAATCTGCGGGGTATCGATGCCTTCGTTCTGCCGCGTGCCCTGATAGTCGCCAAAATAGAAAACTTTGTTGCGACGCACCGGACCCCCAGCGGTTCCGCCAAATTGGTTCTGCTGGAAAACGCCGCGCGCCGAGGAAAAGTAGTTACGTGAGTCCAGGGCTGTGTTGCGCAGAAACTCAAATGCACTGCCGTGGAATCCGTTGGTCCCCGACTTGGTCACAACGCTGATTTGGCCGCCGCTGTACTCCCCGAATTCCGCGTCGAAATCTCCGGTAACAATGCGAAACTCCGCAATCGCGTCCAGGTTGGGAATGATGGCCGTCCCGGCATTCACGTCCTCTTCCGCATCGCTTCCGTTGACGCTGAAATAGTTGGCTGTCTCGCGCTGTCCGTTCACCGACAGATTGCCGGGGTTGAGCGTGCCCGATGGGTTCAGAATCGTGGCTCCCACATCCTGAACCGTGGTCGCGGCAATCGCAGACGCGGGCGCAACGCCCGGTTGCAGCAACAAAAGATCCGTGTAACTGCGGCCGTTCAGGGGGAGGGAAAGGATCTGCGTTCCGGTGATGACCTGGCCGAGTTCAGTGCTGATGGTTTCGGCATGCAGGCCGTTGTCTGCGACCGTAACCGTCTGGTCGTCGCCGTTGATTGCGAGGGTCGCGTCGATGGTGATCGCGGCACCTGTGTCGAGGACGATTCCAATGCGGGCGTAGCTCGCGAATCCGGCGGCGAAGATCTCAAGATCGTAGCGGCCGACCGGCAAAACGGGAAAAGTATAGAAGCCGCTCTCGTCCGATTTCGATCGGTAAGAGAGGCCGGTATTTACCTCCCGCGCCGTCACCTCGGCATGGGCGACGACCCGATCCGACGGATCCTTGACCGTTCCCGAGATCGATCCCGCGACGTTGGCCCGGGCTGAGGCCGCAAAGAGAAAGAAAGACGCGAGGCAGAAACGTAGTGCGCAGCGTAGCAGGTTCTGTGTCGTTCTCACGGCCGAAGGTTCCTAGGTTTGGAAGATCTGGGGCGAACCCGAAGCAGATTCGATGAGCCGGGTTGAATATCCGACCAATCTAGTCCGTGTTAAATATACGACAAATTAAGTCGTAGTTCTTTGCAGTGATTTAAATCACCCCACATTGCGGGAAAGATCGTGATAGCTTCCCGGGTCTATCGGTCAATGGATGAGATATTATCAATAAAGTACCTTGACAGACTTAAGAAAGTTAATTACAGTCCTTATTGTGATTGAAATACATAACAGATCGATGGAAGACGAACAAGAGCCCGCTGCTGACTGGCAGGACCTGCTCCGTATTGCCCAGGGAGGCCCAATGGTCATCGAGCGGGTGGGAATCCCCGGCAAGCAGATCTCGATCGAAGGCAAATTCACCCTCCCCCAGCTCGCTCAATTGAGTCTCGAAGATCAGGTCTTCGTCGTTGCCTTTCTCCGTTCGCACGGCTCCATCAAGGAGATGGAGCAGACCTTCGGAGTCAGCTATCCGACCATCAAATCCCGGTTGAACCGCATCTCCAGCCAGCTTGAATTTGTCGAAACCAACCCCTCGCCCTCGCGGACTGAGGTCCTCAACCGGCTCAGCAGCGGGGAACTCACTCCCGCTGAAGCCATCCGCGCCCTGGAGGAACTGAAATGACCCCGAACATCGCCATCGTCCACATCGAAACTCCGCACTGGCGCTCGATTCCCCTCTGGATTCCTTTGTTTCTCCTCTGGATCCCCGCCATTCTGCTTTCGCCCTTCATCTTCCTCGTCATCCTCGGCCTCGCCCTGGCCGGCAAGGTCAGCCCATGGCGCGCTTTTCGCGTGCTTTGGGATCTCGTTTGCGCTCTGCCCGGTACGCACGTCCGCGTCACTGCCGACGATGCCAGGGTTCGCGTCCAAATCCTCTAACCCCTCATCTTCTGGAGAAATGCCATGAACGAAAATCGCCGTCAGATCCTCGAAATGCTCGCCGCCGGCAAGCTCACCACTGATGAGGCCGAGCGTCTGCTCGCCGCTCTCGAACCCGCTGCCACGACAACAGAGTTCAACGGCCGCATCACCGGCGCCGCGGGATCGCCTGACACTCCCGTCAAAACCCGCGCAAAATATCTGCGCGTCCTGGTCGAGGCCGATGAAGAAACCACCGGCATGAAGGGACCCACCACCGTGAACGTGCGCGTTCCCATGCAGCTGCTGCGGGCCGGCGTGCGCCTCGCAAGCCTGATCCCCAAGCAGGCACACGAACAGTTCGACGAGGCCATGAGCCGCCACGGCGTTCCGCTCACGCTCTCGCAGATCAAGCCCGAGAACCTTGAAGATCTCATCGATCATCTCGAAGACCTTACCGTCGATGTGGATGGCAAGGAAGGGAACCACACCAAGGTCAAGGTGTTCTGCGAGTAATGTCCCCCGGGGTGGGGCGGAGCCAAGCAGGATGATCAAGCAATCGCATTTGGCCGATAAAACGCGGCCTCAGGCCGACCCGGCGCACGCAGGCGATGAGCGCTCGCGCCTGCAGTTGCTCATCACCGAACTGCTCGGCGAGAACCAGAGGCTGCGCTTCGAGGTTGAGGGGCTGCGCGTACTGGCCCAGGAACTGGACCATCAGAGGCAAAGTGTAGAGGCGCCGTAAACAATCCCGAAGACGGGAGTCTAGCGCGCCTCAACATGTGCAGAAAAATGCCTGCCTTCACGCCGCGACTCAAACAGCCCAAAGTTCGACACGCGGGTTTTAGCGCGCAAATTCCGACCGCCGATGAGGGATCAGCGCTTCGACAGCTCGTTCGCGAAGATCAGGAAGACGCTCGAGGTCCAGGTATAGGCGGGGTCGCGGAGGGCTGCACCCGACCGGGCATCAAAGTTCTCAGCCATGCCGTTTTGCTGCGCCATCGTGCAGAATTCTCGCTTCAACGAGGCTGCGAATTCCCGCTCACCGATTTCATCGAGCCCGGTTGCAATCAGCATGGTAGAAGGAGCCCAGATGGGGCCGCGCCAATAGCCGTCACTCTCGTAGAAGGGGCTGTCGAAAGGCTCGGTGGCGAGACCGAACTTCGAACTCGCCGCACGCTTTTTCAGGCTGGCTACCAGCTGGCTGCGCACCTCGGCCGGCAGCCTCATGCCAAGAACGATGGGAATGGAAAGGATCAGGCTCTCTGAGTGAATCGGCCCTCCATCCGAAGCACGCACTGCGACGAACTCTCCATCGCGCCAGAAACGAGCAAGAAGTTTGGCGAGCAGCTCATCTGATCTTTGCTGCCAGCGGGCGGATTCATCGGCCTTGCCGAGGCGTGCCGCGATCTCGGCAAGCACCTGCATCTGAATCGACAACAACGCGCTCAGGTCCGGCGTCTCAATCGGAGTGCCGTCTTCAAAGACCGTGGAATTGTCCCATCCCGATTCATCGCCATGCCGGTATTCGGGCAGACCGTTATGATTCGAGTCGCGATGCTGGAAGTACCACTCGGTCCACTTTGCTAGCAGCGGGTAAATCTCCTGCAGGCTCCGCGCATCCTGAAATCGCCCGAGCCGGAACATTTGCGTCAGTGCCCATCCATGGATCGGCGGCTTCGAAAACTCCCATGCAATGGTGTCGGCATCCCATTTGTCGGGTAGGGCGCCCTCCGCATCCTGCACATCGAAGGGAAGAAGAAACTGGTCCCAGGCAAAGGCCGCATCGCCTTCCGACATGGCGATCGCGTTGAAAGCGTGGTCCCATGACCACACCGACTCCATCCAGTTCTTCGACATGAGCATCGCCGGGCGCTTCAAGTTGCCGCTGGCGGCAACAACGCTCTCCCACTCCACATAAGCAGCCAGTTCAGCGCCGGGCCCAAATTCCGCATCGACCTTCGGCATCTTGCTGAGCCATTGCTCATAGGCGAGGCGTTCAGCAGCCTGAGCCTCATCGAAGCTCCCCTCTGTTTCATGAGCATTCCAGCCGCTGGTGTAGGCGTCGAGTTCAGCCTCGAAATCCTCTGCGTTGTCCGCCGGTGACAGCGAGATTGTGTGTTCGGTCGGGCCAACGTTCTTGCCGACGCTCGATTGATCCAGCCGGCCTTTGATCGGAAAGATCATGTACTTCATTGCGCCGGTGTTCAGTTCCAGGTGATCGCCAGGGTATTGAACCACCCAGCCTTCTGTTGCCGTCAGTCGAAGACCAGCATGATGCCCACGAATGCGCAGCCGATCCGGTCCCTGGAAGCTGATTTCCACCAGGGAATCACCGCTTGAGAGAGTCAACAGGGTGGGAGTCGCCGATTCGCTCGCCTGAGCCACTTGCCCCAAGACAGTCATCTCCAGATGAAAAGCCGTCTTGCCGCCCTGGTGCATGGTTCTCAAAAAGAGTCCCTCGCGCCGGTCATGACCTGCGAAACCGCTCAGGTCTGAGATGCCGAGATACGAACCGAAGCGGCTGAACGGCACACGCTTCACATCGAAGTGAATCTGCCCCGTATACCGGTAAGACTCCGACGGTTTTTGCGCGCGGCACGGAACGGGTCCAGCGGGTAGGCAGGCCAGCGATAGAACGACTGCGACGCCTCCGGCGAACTTCTTGGCGTGGATGATGCGGTTTTGCGTTGGACTGGAGATCATCTTGCACCCACCTCCGCCACCGCGGTCGGTGGCAACTCGACGACCAGCTCGGCCGAATCCTCGCCTCCGCGTCACGCTCGCCGCAGCGGCTTCTGCATCGGCACTACCTGCACGGTGACGTCGCGGACTTCGGAGAGAAAACGGTTCAAGACTGATCCGCGCCACAGAATGTCCCAGCGCGAGCGCGCCGACTGGCCAAATACCACGTGCGAGATATTCTCCTGCTGCGCAAATCGAATCAGTGCATCCGACACGTTGCGGTCGGTCAATGAAACCACCTGCGCTCCCAGGTCGCGAGCCATCCGCATATATTCTTCCAGCCGCTGGTAGGCTTCGGGATCGCCGTGCCCCCGGTCGTCAGGCCGCGTCACATACACCGCATACCAGTTTGTGGCCAGACGCCCTGCGATGCGTGCGCCCACCCTCAGCAACCGCTCCGTGCCCGGTCTCGTGCTCAGGCACACCATCACTTTTTCCGGAATTGGCGCCTGCTCAAGCCCTTGCGTCCGCCGGTACTCTGCCGCACGGTTGCTCACCTGCTCGGCGGTGACGCGCAACGCCAGCTCACGTAGCATGTTCAGGTTGCCCTTGCGGAAGAAATTGGCCAGCGACTGCTCCACTTTTTCCGGCGCGTAGATTCTTCCCTGGCGCAGCCGGTTGCGCAGCTCGTCGACCGTCAAATCGACGTTGACCACCTCATCGGCGCGCTTGAAAAAACTGTCGGGCACGGTCTCACGGATAGTGGTGTTTGCCGAGCGATTGACCGCGTCGTTCAGCGTCTCCAGGTGCTGGATATTCACTGCGGTCCAGACATTGATGCCCGCATCCAGCAACTCCAGCACGTCTTCATACCGCTTGCGATTCTTGCTGCCGGGCACATTGGTGTGAGCTAGCTCGTCGACCACCACGATGCTTGGATGACGCGCGATGATTGCGTCTACATCCATCTCTTTGAGGGTCACGCCGCGGTAAGGAATCTCCTTCAGCGGCACCACCTCTACGTCGCGGACCCGCGCCTCGGTTTCCTTGCGCCCGTGAGACTCAACCAAACCGATCACGATGTCGACATTTTGCTGATGCTTGAGGTTGTATGCGTCGCTCAGCATGTGGTAGGTTTTGCCCACGCCGGGCGCGGCGCCAAGATAAATGCGAAGCTTGGCGGGTTCCTGCGCGTGTTCGAGCTTGATCTCGGCCATGGCTCAGCCCACCTCTACCGGATGATGCGCATCAGCCGTCACCGCGACGGGAAGCGTAAATCGGAATGTGGACCCGTGGCCCAGCCGGCTCTCGACGGCGATCTGGCCCCCAAGCGATTCCACCAGGCGGCGCACCAGCGCCAGCCCCAACCCGGTGCCTTTCTCTGAGAAGGGATTGAAACGGTCGAAGATCGACTTCAGCCGCTCAGCTTCGATTCCGCGCCCGCTGTCGCGAATCGTGAATTGCACATACTGTTTCACCTCTTCGGCCGCCAGCAGAATCTCACCGTCCTCCGGCGTGTAGCGCAGAGCATTTGAGAGCAGATTGTCCAGGATTGACCGCAGGGCGCGGCGGTCTGCCAGCACTGTGGCCAGATCGGCATATGCGCTGACCTCGACGCGGATGTGCTTGTTGACGGCCTCGTCGCACGCCCGATCCCGGGCTTCGTTCAACGCCTGCAGCGGCCTGATCCGCTCCAGCTTCATCTCGCGCTTGCCTGTATCGAGCTCCGCCACCTCGATCAGGTCGCCCATCAGGTCGTCGAGTTTCTCAGCTTCATTACTGGCCGAAGCCACCAGCTCGGTCTGCAGCGATGTCATCTCCCCGCTGAAGCCCTGCGCCAGAGCATAGAGGCCGCGCCGCAGTTGCAGCAGAGGATCGCGCAGCTTGCGGCTGGCAACGGCGATGAACTGTGTCTTGAACCGGTCGATGTCCTGCAGGCTGGTTACGTCTTCGAGCGTGGTGACGGCGCCCAGCAGGCGTCCTTCTGAGTCGCGCATCGGCGTGGTACGCAGACGATAGCTTCGCTCCTGCTTGCCGATGCGCATCGGCAGCATGGATGCCTCGCCTTCGGCGGCTACGGCCTTTTGCATGGAGACGGCGTCTTTGATCGCGCTGAGGATCTTGTCCCCGCCGGGCGTGTTCGTCAGGGCCATGCGGTCGCCTGCGGCTTCGCCCAGTAACTCGGCCGCCGCCTGGTTCACTTTCAGCACGTGACCCTTGCCGTCGGTCACGATGATGGGCTCGAAAATCGATTGCAGGACGGCGTCGGAAAGCTGGAACTCCATCTGCCGGCGACCCGCCTCGCTATCGCGCAACTCGCGCAGCCGGATGGCAATGCGGCCCAATTCGCCGGCGAGAAGGCCAAAACTGTCGCGGCTGTGCCACTCGATGCGATGTTCCAGATTTCCCTGCGCGATGCGCTGCGCATCCCTGGCCAGCATCTTGAGGGGGCCAAGAACGAAGTACACCATGAGAACTTCAACGATCAGCGCCGCGGCTATAACGGCCAGGGCCAGGTGCAGATGTCCCGACGCAGCCAGGGCCTTGCGCGTGGCCAACACGAGGCCCACGAGCAGACAGCCCACAAGTGCACAACCGAGAACCAGTCGTTGAGTAAGATTTAGCATTTCAGGAATCCGCTGCGATGAAACGTGATATTCACATTCTCACGGATGAAGCCGCAACCTGCAAACGCCGGACTTTCATTCAGCCCGCGAGTCTCATGGCATTTGGCAGACTGCGAGCGTTCGGGCGTGCCACCGGCAGTTCAAACCTTGCGGCGCAGGATAGCCGACAACGGCCCAATCCACGCCAAACTGGGCCTTCAGACGCTCAAAATCTGCTAGTGTGAAGTCCTTCCAACCAGCTTGTGCGTCGACCTGCGTGGCCCAATCCGGACCCAGCTCCGGAACGAGCGTGACCACGGCGCCGTCTTTCACTGCATCGGCGAGCTGGCTCCGCTCCGCCAGGGGGCGAAAGCCGTGATAATCTTCGCCGGGAGCCTCCAGGTAGTGGGGATCGAGAGCGAAGTATGCATTCACCGGGGCGTTTTGCCTGATCCATTGGAACGCCTGGAGCCATTCATTGCCGGGTCGGCGGCCAGGGAGTTCGAGGTGCTGGCTGGCAGGGAATTCAGTCCGCTGCGAGGCGAACATACAGCCATTGGCGACGAGAAGAAACGCGGTCCAGCGCCAGACGGTTCGCTTCAGCAGGTATTTTCCGATCAGCCCGCCGGCAACCAGCACAAAGAAGTAGTAGAGCAGATGGAGGTATCGCATGGGCTGCCAGGCAGTGAGGCGAACCAGCGATTCCGGCCAAAGCAAAGCCATGGCCAGCAGTTGATGAAATACGCCATAGGAAAAAACAGCCAGTGAAAATTGCGCAAGCTGGCTTTTGCGGTTGTGGCGGCTTATCCGCCATAACACCAAGAAGAAGATCAGCGGGCCGATTGCACCGAGCCATTCGTACCATGTCCACTTGTAGAGGAAAAAGTAGCGCCGGGCGCCCAATGCCTGCCGCCAGCCGGGGCCTGGTTTTTCGAACATCCAACCGGGCGCAAAAAGCAGAGCCGCCCGGCGATTCGATTTTTCCAGCCACGGTTTGTCGATCATCGCGAGAGCGAGAAAGACGCAGAACGAGATGCCGAATGCCGCCATCAGTGGATGCAGCAGGCAGGCAGGCAGCAGAAGGGGAACTGCCTGCCACGGTTTCCGGTCGAGAATCCGCCACGTTGCAAGCAGAATCAACGCCGTTGCCAGGCTGCGCGGATGCAGATGCTGGTCGGCCATGTAGAGTGCGGTTCCCGCCACAGGCAGAGTGAACATGGCGGCCACAAGCGCCACTGCGGCCCACTGCGCTGTGCCTTCGGCGAACAGCAGGCCCGCGATCTTCTTCACAGCCCAAAGAATCAGGAACAAAGAGATCAGCTGCCACAACAGTTCGGCCCAGGCGACGGGCATCCCCGTCCACCGGATAAAGTGCGCCATCCATCGGTCGAAGACCGTCGCTTGCAGCTGGATCCGAAAAAAGGCGGAGTTGAAGGGGAAGAGAGCGGGATTCAGGTCCGCTTTCACCGCAGACAGGTAGATCGCATCGTCTTCGAGCCCTGGGTGGTAGCCCATCGCCAGGAACCCGAGAAGCGTAAAAAGCAGAACACCCAAAGGCTCAGAGTAGCGGCGCCGCTTGACTCTCCTTGAATCCAGCGCTGCATTCGGTGCCGGTGCAGCTTCAGTCGCTACAGTTGACTCCATATCCTTTTCTTTTGCCTTGCGCGGTTCTGAAGGGAAGGCGCGTGCGAGTTTCTCGAGCGCGAAATTGTGCTGTCATCATAGACGGGAAAAACTACATTGCCGGCAGCAGCGAACGCAGCACCAGGAATCCCACCACGCCCGCGAAGAACACCAGCGCCATCCGGATGCCGGGCTCGCGGTTCACCTCAGGCACCAGGTCGGTGGCGGCCACATAGATCGCCACCCCCGCAGATACCGGCAATCCGTATGGCACCCAGCGCGGAATAAGCTGAATCACCAGCACGCCGGCAATCGTCGCCCCGGCCAGCGCCACCGCCGACCAGAACGCGATAGACCGGCTTTGTCCGCTGGCCATCATCACGCTTGCCATCGTGAATCCCTCCGGCGCCTTATGCAGGAAGATGGCCAGGAAGATCAACCATCCAAGCCAATTCGACAGGGCAAATCCCGATCCGATGGCTACGCCGTCAAAGAGCGCATGCACGCTCAAGCCCCCCAGCACTGAAAAGCCCGTATGCGTCGAGACAAACTCTCCGGCGTGCGTCTCCTCGCCAAAATGAAAATGCGCGTTGATGGTGTGTTCGAGCAGGTGAACTGCGCAATATCCGGCCATAATCAGCGCCGGCCCAACTGTCGGATTCAGGCGCAGGCTTTCCGGCGTCATCTCCAGCAGGGCAGTGGCCATCAGGAAACCCGCCCCCAGGGCAACGAAATACCGCAGATACCGCTCTACACCTCGCGCGCGCACCAGCACCAGCCCGCCGGCCACATCGGCCAGCGCGGCAACCACTCCGAGGATGAGAGAGACTTTTAACATTCCGCCGGTCAGGGCACAGGTTCCCAGGTATCAGGTGTAAGGTGTCAGGTTTCAGGCCGGACGCGCCCTGAAACCTGTTGTTCAGCCGCTGTGCCTGATGTGTACGACATCGCCATCCTTCACAACATACTCCTTGCCTTCCAGGCGCAGCGTGCCCTTCGCCCGCGCAGCGGCCTCCGAGCCGGCTTCGAGCAGCTGGTCCCAGCGGATGGTTTCGGCGCGGATAAAGTGATGCTCTAGGTCGGAATGAATCGCTCCGGCGGCCTGTGGGGCTTTGGAGCCCAGCGGAACTGTCCACGCGCGGCACTCATCCTCGCCGGCTGTAAAGAAGCTGATCAGGCCCAGCAATTCATAGCTCTTGCGAATCAGGCGCACCAGCCCGCTCTCATGCAGTCCGTAGCTATCAAGGAAATCTGCCGCCTCCGCATCGTCCATCTCCGCCAGCTCCGCTTCCACTTTGCCGCAGATCGCCGTGGCTCCGGCATTAGGCCGGTGCGCCAGCCCATCCAGCTTGTACTTGCCGACAGCTGCCTCAAGCTGGGCGCCGAGATTCGGACCTTCGCTGATGTTAAGTGCATATAGAATCGGCTTTTGTGACAAAAACATGAAGCCGCGAATTAGCTTTTTCTCTTCCGGGGTCATCTCCAGCTCGCGCAGCGGAATCTCCTTCTCGAGCGATTCCTTCGACCGCAGCAGGAGCGCGTGTTCCCGCTCCAGTTCGCTGGTCCGTCCCTTCTTCATGTCCTTTTCGACGCGCTCGATCCGCTTCTCCACCTGGGTAAGGTCGCTCACCATCAGATCGAATTCGACGCTCTTTGCGTCGCGCAGCGGATCGATCGATCCCACATGTGCCACCGCTTCGTTTTCGAACGCGCGCAGCACGTGAATCAGCGCATCCACATTGCGCAAGTTGGTCAGAAACGCCGTCTCCTTAAGCGCCTCCTGGCCAATCGCGGCCACGTCAGCGTATTCCACCGAAGCAAAAGTCGTCTTCTTCGGCGAATAGAGGGCCGACAGTTTTTCCAGCCGTTCGTCGGGAACGCGGGCCACCCCAATATGCGCCTCGCGTGGATTCGAGCGACCGTGCTCCTCCACTTTAGCTTTGGTCAGAATTTTGAAGAGTGAAGTCTTGCCCACCTGCGGCAGGCCGATAATGCCGGTTTTCATAGTCGTTCCATCGTGACCCAGGTACAGCGAAAACAGCGCGCCGGGGCCTTTTCGATGATACAAGACCACTCTTCGCGTCTATCTGATGGGCTGCGGCTGATATCGCAGGACCACGCACCCATTCGACAAGGGCCGCGCTTCAAGCAATTTCATTTGCGTCTGCTTCAGGCCCCGGCCGAAGAGCGTCGCGCCTCGCCCGATAACGATGGGCTCGAGGCAGACACGGACCTCGTCGAAGAGGCCGGCGTCAAGCAGCGTTGCTGACAGTTTGCCGCTGCCGAAGACAAAGATCGCGCCGGCGCGCTGCTGTTTGAGCGCGCGAATCTCCGCGATCGCGTTGCCCTTGATCAGCGTCGTATTGGTCCAGTCCGCCTTTTCCAGCGTGTTCGAGACGACGAACTTGGGCAGGCTGTTCATCAACGAGGCGTCCTCGCCCTCGGCTGTCTTCCAATATCCGGCCATCCCTTCGTAGGTCACACGGCCAAAAAGCAGGGCGTCGGCCTGGCGCAGTTGTTCGATGGAAAACTGCTCGAGCCCGTCGTTGAAGAACAGGGAAAACCACGCCACATCCCAGCTTTTTGCGCCCTCGAAGTAGCCGTCGAGGGAGAGCATGTTCCATTGAATGAGTCTGCCCATGGAGATCCACCTCGGCGTTCACCCGTCACTTCAGGTCCGCGCCGTCTCCGCCCACGAAATCAGCACCACCGTCGCCAGCCCCAGCAAAAGGATCGCGCCCTCAACATTCTCGCTGCGGTTGTGCAGCATGTTGAAGTGTGCAGTCACCGGGTTCGTCGAGTCGGCAGTGTCAATCGCGCCACCGGCGGCGCGCCGATCGCGCTCCATCGCCGGAATAATCCCGAACTGCGAGTACACCGTGCACCCGATCATCAGGACAACGAGAACCATGGCGGCCAGCGCCGCGCGAGGTTTCAACATGCCCCAGGCCGGCGCCAGGGCCAGCACCGCCAGTACGACGATGGCCGAAACCAATCCCATCCCATGCAGAATCCGCAGGAGCTGCCCGACAATGGTGCCCGCAGTGTGCGTGTCTGGCTGGAGCTTGGTGAACGTAACCGCGGCAACGATAGGAAAGAAAATCTCTCCGCCCAACCAAACAATCAGGCCGAGAGAAAGCAGCGTGCGAAGAAGAATCTTCATGCAGGAAGGATACAAGAGGGGTCAGGAGTGAGGTTTCAGGAATCGGGAATCGGACCCTGACACCTGAAACCTGGAACCTAGTTTTTCTTCAACGCCCGCTTCAGCACCGTTTCCAGCGCGGCTTTCTGCTCGGCGTACTCGCTGGCCGAAAGAGTGCCGGCAATCTTCTCGCTCTCCAGCGAGAACAGCTCGTCCTTGAGCGCATTCAACAGCGCTCCATTCTTCGCAGCAGGTGTTGTTGGAACAGAGTAGGACGCCGCTGCGGCGACAGATGCCGCTCCGGCTCCCACCACTGCTTCTGCACCGGCAGGCTTGCGCAGCAGAAACGCAGCCGCAACCACAAGCAGCAACCCCAGCCCACCCAGAATCCACCACTTGTACTTCGACAGAGGATCGGGAGTGTTAATGGGAACGCCAATCCCGCCTCCAGGCTGATTTGCGCCGGCCTGCCCGCTCTCACCCTGGCCGCCGCCTTGCGCTCCCTGCTCCTCGCGCGGAAACGCCCCGGTCCCGGATACCGTGTAGTCGATCGGCTGTCCAGCTGGCGCGTCCTGCATCAGGTAGGTCTGCACGCTTGCGTCCTGCGGCGAGAGCTGAAACTTTGCTCCGCCGTCAAAGCTCATTGACTTCGGCATCACCACCCAGAACGTGTGCGCCGGCAGCGTAACCACGGAATGAAAGACGTACTTATTGTCGGAGTAGGGAAGGTCGTACTGAATCTGAAACAGCGTTCCTTTTCCGCCCTCGTCGGGCTGGATCGGAAAGTTGAAGGAATAGTGACCCTTTGGGCCGTCAGGATCGAGCTTCACGCTGGTTGGCAGACTGCCCGCGCCGGGCCGTTGCGCCGATACATCGCCCACCACTGCGTCCTGCGGCAGGATCACCTCAAACGATTTCTTGCTCCACTGTGTCGTTGGCGGCGTGCTGGCGTTATGAATGTTGTAGCGCTCCACCACTCGCAGTTGCCCGTTCGCGGTTTCGACGCCGGTCACTCGTTCCGCAATGGTCACTCCGTTTACCTTGGCAGCCACGTCGTACACCGAGATATCGCCGGCGCCTCCGCCTTCGGGTGCGGGAATGAAATACTCGGCTCCCTGGTGCGTCACTTTGATCAGGTAAGGATTGGAGCCCGGCAGACTGAGGGAGTAACGGCCTTGCCCGCTGGTCGTAGTGCGAGCCACTTCGCTCATGCCGCTCATGGGCTCGACCAGCACCACCGGGTCGCCCGCGGCGGGCTTGCCCGTGGTCTTGTCGGTGACCGTTCCGGAAACTGTCGCAGCCTGCGCCATCGCGCCCGCAAAGAGAAAGAAAAGTGCAGTGAGGGCCAAATTGAATTTCATCGATCTCATGAAAGGTATCTCTTTTCTCAAGTCGTACACCGAACCACAATTCCCGAAAAGCAAACGCAGACCCTGCGCCTTCGTCCGCTCACGCCCAGCGGCCTTCGCTCAGGATGACAGCACTCGAGTATCTTCACGCCTGCAGGTGATCGATCTCCGCGAGCAGCTCAGCAGTTTCCCGCTCCAGCAGGCCGCGCTGCGCGACAAAATCCTCTTCCGGATACTTGCCCGCCTTGTATTCGAAGTTCAGATCACGCAGATTCTCGTAAAGCTGCTCCTTCCGTTCCAGCAGATAGTCCAGCCGCGTCTTCTCTTTCTGGCTGGCAACATTCTCGGGCCAGAACGTGTAGAGAAAGAGCGCGATCAGCACCAGCATTCCCAGGATCAGGCCGAATGTCTCTGTCATGGCTCAAAATCCTCCGTTCGCGGTTTCGCGGCGAATGCGGTCCAGCCGTTCCGTCTCCGCTGGATCGGCAGAGCCCGTGGCCGCCGCGGCCGCAGGAACATGCGATCCCAAACCGCCCCAGCGCCGGATCAGAAGAATCGTGCCGAACAGTGCCGCGGCGAATACCGCGAACGGAGCGATCCACGCCACCAGGTCGAAACCCTTTGTGGGCGGCGCGGCCAGCACCGTGGTGCCGTACTTCGCCGCAAATCCGTCCAGAATCGCCTTGTCGCTCAGGCCCGATGCGATAGCCGACGCCAACTCATCCCGCTCCCGGCCCGACTCCGGGCAGCCAACGTGATTACACTCGCCCAGCAACTGCGCGCAGCCGCAGGTGCACATCAACCGGTGACCTAGATCGTTGAAGCGCGAGCTGGCATCGGATGCCCCGAGCGAGAAGCAGATGGCAAGAGCGAGGACGATTGCCTCGGCCGATCTGAACCAGAATCCCGATGTCAGAGATGCTCTCGCGCCGGAGGCGCGGCGGTTGTTAGCCCCGCGCTTCAGCGTGGGGAGGACACCGAGCATTTGAATCCAGTCAGTCCCGTAGGGACGGCGCTGTCCATCCTCGCGTTCTAACAGTTCATGCTTGGCGCGCATCAGTCGCCTCCCTTCAAAGCCGCCGCTATGGGAACGGCTTGCGGCGCTGGAACGCGCAGGGCCGCAGTCGCCGGCGTCAGGCTCGGCACCAGAGCAATAAACGTGCCCAGAACCATAACCGCCAGGCCAAACCAGATCCAGCCCACCAGCGGATTCAGGAATGCCTTGATAATCGGCTGGCCGCTATCTGGATTCGTGCCCTCAAAGACCACGTACAAATCCCAACTCGGAACGGAATGGATCGCCACCATGGTCTGCGGCTGGCCGCTGGCGTGGTAGACGCGACGCTCCGGGGTCATCTGAAACGCCTGCTTGCCATCCTTGTAGACGCTCAGCACCGCGTACTCGGAGTCGTAGTTGTCGTTCGAGTCCTGCGTGAAGCTGTCGTTGACGAGCGTGTATGGCCCGATGCTGAGCTTGCTGTTCCGGCCCATCTCGCTCTCGACGTTGCGGTTGAAGGCAGATCCGCCGAGGCCGACAACAACCAGCAGCACTCCGATGTGGACCAGGTAGCCGCCGTAGCGCCGGGTATTGCGCCGCGTCAGCAGCCACGTGGCCGAGACGAGATTCCTTCCTGTCTGGCGGGAGATCACGCTCGCCCCGCGCAGGAACTCGGAGAGAATCGCCGTCAGCACGGCGGCTGAAATCGCGAAGTCCACCAGCGCGTAGAACTGTCCTATGTCGGTGAACCAGCTTGTCCACGGATGGGGTCCAGAGATAAAGCAAACGAGAACTGTCGCCCAGAGTGCAATGCATGGCACCACGAAGTTTCGCCGGATGCTTTTGAACGATGTCGCCCGCCACGGCAGCAGCGGTCCCACGCCGGTGAGGAAGAGGAGGAACAACCCGATGGGAATGGCGACGCGGTTGTAGAACGGCGCGCCCACTGTGACCTTCGACCCCTCCACGTACTCAGAGAGGATCGGGAAGAGCGTCCCCCACAGAATGACGAAGCAAGCGGTCAGCAGGACAAGATTGTTAAACAGGAAGCTCGATTCGCGGCTCACCAGCGATTCCAGGTGATGCTCGGTCTTCAAATGCCCGCGCTGCCAGATGTAGGTGAAGATACAAACCGCCAGCACAATCGCCATGAAGACGATGAACCATGTGCCGATCGACGACTGCGCGAAGGCGTGCACAGAACTCACAAGGCCCGCGCGGGTCAGCAGAGTTCCCAGCAGGGTAAGGAGAAATGTGGAGAAGATGAGCCACACGTTCCAGCTCTTCATCATGCCTTTGCGCTCCTGCATCATCACGGAGTGCAGAAACGCCGTGCCGGTCAGCCATGGCATGAAACTCGCATTCTCGACCGGGTCCCATCCCCAATAGCCGCCCCAGCCCAGCACCGCGTAAGCCCAGTGCATGCCGAGAAAGATGCCGCAGGTGAGGAACAGCCAGGTCACCATCGTCCAGGTGCGGGTAATCTTGATCCACTTCTCGCCGGGATAGCGCATCATCAACGCGCCCAGGGCAAAAGCGAAAGGTACTGAGAATCCCACATAGCCCAGGTAAAGCATTGGTGGGTGGATCACCATCTCCGGATACTGCAACAGCGGGTTCAGGCCGTTGCCATCCGCGGGAATCGCGCCCCCCGCGACGTAGCCCGGGAGCAGCGAAAAGGGAGGCGCCGCAAAAACCAGCACCGCCAGGAAGAAAACCTGCACTCCGGCGAGGATCGTGCCCGCATACGCGTAGAGCCTCACGTCTGTCTTGTGCCTGAGCCGCAGGATGAAACCGTACGTTCCCAGCAGCCACGCCCACAAGAGCAGCGAGCCCTCCTGGCCGCTCCACAAGGCAGCGAATTTATAAGGAATGGGCAGAGCCCGGTTGGAGTGTTCGAGGATGTACGTAATCGAGAAGTCGTTGGTGAAGACCGACCAGACAAGGGCGAAAGCGGCTCCCGTGACAGCCACAAAGCCGGCGATTCCAGCTCGGCGAGCTGTCTCAGCCAGGCGTTCAGGTGAAACCCGCGCCGGTTGTCCTGTGGCCAGCAGCCGAAGCGCCACGGCCCCCGCCAGCAGATTGTAGGCGGCCAGCGCTAAAGCAATAAGAAGACAGAAACTTCCAAAGGCAGCCATGATGACCCCGAGACAATTCTCGCACGTTGACTGGGAAGCGGTTGACCCCCGAACCAACGAGCCTATTTTCGGTCGCTCAGGCGAGTCTGCCTGTGATTTAGCTCACACAATGGAAGGGCTGGAATCCCGCAGCACGCTTAGGCCGCGTTATCGGGTCACCGGGAGGTTTTCGCGCGCGAGCATCTTGCGCGCGAGAGGCACTATCTGCTGCGACGCATGCCGCCGCGGAAGAAATTCAACGTGCTCTCCTGCGTAGTCGGCCGCAGACTCCTCGTCGCCCCCCAGCACCAGCACCGGCAATTCAGGCATCCGCTCGTGCAACTCGGCGACGAAGGCCGGGCCCCCGATTCCAGTGGTGTGATGGCCGGAGATGACCAACCCAAGTTTTGCGGCGATTTCGGACTGTTCGATCGCACACAAAGCCTCAGCGGCGCCGGCTGCACGCTTCACCTCGCCGAACCCGCCGGAAAGGAGAGATAGGATGGACTGCGCCGCGAGAGGATCGTCTTCAACTAAGAGAATGGTTGTTGTCATGGCCCCGCTCGGCGCGCTCACCCCGCTCACGCGCACCGATCCTAGTGACTAATTCGATAACTTGGATGGTTACCACCCCTGAGTTGGTTGCCTAGTCAGAGAGAGCGCGGGCCTATCGAACGGGGCATTACCAAAGAGCTAACCGACGAAGGATCATGGCATTCGAGCTTCGCCCCGGTTGAAAATCCTCCTTTTTTTCGTTTGCAAGGGACCCCCGCGCTCCTCTAGTGTTTCCCCCTGAGATCAAGAATGAGCAAATCTCAGATGGAGGAATCACAATGCCTCGAGAATCCCGGCTCATTTGCGGCATCCTCTTTTTCGCCCTGGTTGGATGCAACGCTGCCGAACGCGACTGGAAGCAGACGAAGGAGTCAAATACTGTCCCGGCCTACACGGCCTTCATAGCCAAATATCCACAAAGCCCGCATGCAACTGAGGCTAAGGGCCTGCTAGACGAAATGGATTGGACGGCGGCAATGAAACAGAACACCGTAGACGGATACGACCTCTATAAGGCCCACCATCCTGACGGCAGACACCTCTCCGATGCGGAGAACGCAATGAAGAATCTGCCCCTTCGCGTTGCGGTTCTCTCGGTGGTGGTCGCACAGAAGCTCCAGGCTTATGTGGGCGGAGGCGCGAATATTGAACCGCCAGAACCCCTCTCTTTTCCCTTCGGCGGCGGGGGTGGCATTCCGTTAATCTCCCTTTCAGGCGGCTCGGCATTTCTCGCCGGCGAGGTCAGCTCAGAAGATAAGACGAAGCCACTGATCAGTGTCGAGGTTGAAGTAAAGAACCCGACTCCAAAGCCCCAGTCGTTCCAGATTGGAGATCTGTCTCTTGAATTCTCTGGAGCGCGCGCGGACGATTTCGCTGCTGTGGGCTATGGGGACCAACTTTGTGCGATGGGGGATGAAGACCGGCGAAAGGTGAAGGCGATTGTGGTGCAGGTTGCTCCCCAGGGAACGAGGAGGCTCTCCTATGCCTTTGCCTTCGTGAATCCTGATTCAAAACAGGGGAAAGTCATTTTGCAGAACGCCGAGCCGGCCTCGTTCGAGATAGGGAAGCATGCGGCAAAGTGAAGCGCACCCGCTCACCCCACCAGAAACTCCTTCTCGCGAAGTTCCTTGATTGAGTCGCGCAGCTTGGCGGCCTTCTCAAACTCGAAACGCTTCGCGGCTTCGCGCATCTCGGTTTCAAGTTTCGCGACGTAGGCATCGAGTTCGGCCTGGGTCTTGAACTCGGGAATTCCCGCCGCTTCCTCCTCGACAACATCACCATATTCCGCTTTAAGTATCTGCGCCAAGCCCATATCAACAATACTGATAATCGATTGCGGGATGATGCCGTTCTCCTCGTTGAAGGCGCGCTGGATCTCGCGGCGCCGTCCCGTTTCGTTCAACGCCCGCTGCATCGATTCGGTCATCTTGTCGGCATAGAGAATCGCCTTGCCCTCCACGTGCCTTGCGGCGCGGCCCATGGTCTGGATCAGCGACCCGGCAGACCGCAGAAATCCCTCCTTGTCGGCATCGAGGATCGCCACCAGCGAAACCTCCGGCAGATCCAGGCCCTCGCGCAGCAGGTTGATGCCGATCAGCACGTCGAACTCGCCCTTGCGCAGCCCGGCCAGCAGCTTTACCCGCTCCAGCGTCTCAATCTCCGAGTGCATGTAGCGGCAGCGCACGCCCACCTCGGTGTAGTAGCCAGCCAGATCCTCGGCCATGCGCTTGGTCAGAGTGGTCACCAGCACGCGTTCGTTGCGCTTGGCCCGGTCGCGAATCTCAGCCAGCAGATCGTCGATCTGCCCTTTCACCGGCCGAATCTCGACCTGCGGATCGATCAGCCCCGTAGGCCGGATCACCTGCTCGACGACCACCCCGGCCGACTTTGTCAATTCATACGGCCCCGGCGTGGCTGAGACATAAATCGTCTGGTGCACGCGGTTCTCAAACTCCTCAAACTTCAGCGGACGGTTATCCATCGCCGACGGCAGCCGGAAACCGTAATCCACCAGCGTCTGTTTGCGGCTGCGATCGCCGTGCCACATGCCGTGCACCTGGGGAATCGTCGCGTGGCTCTCGTCCACAAAAAGCAGATAATCGCGCGGGAAATAATCCAGCAGCGTGGGCGGCGGCTCGCCCGGCAACCGTCCGCTGAAATGCCGCGAGTAGTTTTCGATCCCGTGGCAATAGCCCATCGACTTGATCATCTCCAGATCGAAGCGCGTCCGCTGGTGTACCCGCTGCGCCTCCACCATGCGGCCCTCCAATTCCAGATGCGCCACCCACTCGTTCAGCTCGCTGACGATCGACTCGATGGCCTCGGCTTTGCGGTCCGCATGCACCACGTAATGGCTCTTGGGATAAATCGGAAGCCGCGAGTACTTCTGCTTCACCGTCCCGAACAGTGGATCAATCTGCGCCAGCGACTCAATCTCATCGCCGAACAGCTCGATGCGGTACGCGCTCTCGTCATACGTGGGAAAGATCTCGATCACGTCGCCTCTTACTCGAAAGGTCCCGCGCTTGAAGTCCGTGTCGTTGCGCTCATAGAGAATCTCAACCAGCCGCCGCGTGATGTCTTTGCGGCTGATCTTCTGGCCCTTCTCGAGAAACAGCAGCATGCCGTAGTACGCATCGGGATCGCCCAGGCCGTAGATGCAGCTCACCGAGCTCACGATGATCGCATCGCGCCGCTCGAAGAGCGAGCGCGTGGCCGAAAGCCGCAGCTTGTCCAGTTCCTCGTTGATCGTGGCTTCCTTCTCGATATACAGGTCGCCGGCGGGAATGTAGGCCTCGGGCTGGTAGTAGTCGTAGTAGCTGACAAAGTACTCGACCGCATTGGATGGGAAGAACTGCTTGAACTCGTGATAGAGCTGCGCCGCGAGGGTCTTATTGTGCGCCAGGATCAGCGCCGGCCGGTTCGACTGCTCGATGACCTTGGCCATGGTGAACGTCTTGCCCGAGCCGGTCACCCCCAGCAGCACCTGGTGCCTCTCGCCGGCGCCAAGACCCTGAACAAGCTCTTCGATGGCCCGCGGCTGATCGCCACGAGGCTTGTAGCTGCTCACCAACTGAAAATCCATGGGGCGATTATACGAGAGAGGCGAAAAAATGGCGAATAATTGTTGCCCGCCTCCCCACCCCGGGGTCGGAGCATTCCAACGGTGCCCACAGAGAGGCAGAGAGTAATGGAAGGTTTTTGGCTAGTCCAATTTCAAGGGGTCCAAGGCTTTGGGGGCGGAGCGGTTACGCTGGTTAAGGGCAAGGTATTCGGAGGGGATAGCGGTTTTCTTTACGCTGGAAGTTTCACCGACCAAGGTGGGACTTTGAGTGCGAAAATTCACGTTAAGCGGTATTTTCCGGGCGCACCGAGCGTGATGGGAAGAGATGAGTTCGATTTGGAGCTTGCTGGAACATTGCAGGGGAATACGATTATGGCAAAGGGGACCGTCCCCGGAACTGCTCTAGCATTCCAAGCGAAGCTTACAAAACAAGGCGACATCTAGCTGAGTGCCCTACGACTAATTCGCCCAGCAGCGTGCGTACCTAACCCCTTGCATCTCGCATCAAAGGGCGGATGAGCGCCAAAGAATATGCCCGCTCTCGGGTTAGGGGAATCCGACCATGGCAACTGCATTTTCCTGGACCTGTCCATACTGCAACCGAAATGCGACGATCACGATCAACAACACTAGCAGCGAAACCCACAGATTCAACCAATTCAACAAGGATGGCGATCTCATCCTTACGAGCATGGTAGTTGTATGCCCGCATCCGGAATGTCGCGAATACACCATAGCGGCCGGACTGCATAAGGCCACTTACAACGGTTCTTCTTGGCGCTTGACAGAACCCTCAATTATGGATTGGCGATTGAAGCCCAAATCTTCGTCGAAACCATTCCCCGCGTATATCCCGAAAGCGATCCTCGACGATTACTACGAGGCCTGCATTATCGTCAACGACAGCCCAAAGGCCTCCGCAACGTTGTCGCGTCGATGTCTGCAAGGAATAATACGCGGTTTTTGGGGCGTCTCGAAAGGAAGCCTCAAAGACGAGATTGATACCCTCGACGGGAAGATCGACAAAACAAGCTGGGAGGCTATCGATGCAGTTCGTAGCATTGGAAACATCGGCGCGCACATGGAAAGGGACATCAACTTAATTGTTGATGTTGAACCAGAGGAAGCTAGTCTGCTGATAGGCCTAATTGAATTCTTATTGGAAGATTGGTATGTTGCGCGCCATGATCGAGAGGAACACAAAAAGAAAGTGATCGCTCTCGCGACGGCAAAGGCTGCTGCCAAGAAAGCGCCCCTTCCAACTCCCTAGCTGGGTGCCGGGTGCCCCATCTTAACGTCGTCCCTTGTCGTTAGGGCAAGAAACCGCGATTATCGATCGGGGGTTGGCAGCCCGATGAGCGCGCCGGAGGCGCAGCGTTCATTAGCCCCGCGCTTCAGCGTGGGGAAAGCGGATTTCCCAACTGAACTCCGGAGTCCCGTAGGGACGGTGGCCGGTCGCCCGATCCCGACTCCGCCTCAGTTTAAAAACGCCATTGGGGCGCCCCGAGGCCCCGCGCATTTCGGCACGGGGAACAACGGACGCCCATGATCAAGACCATCTCGTCTCACCCTCACGCACCCTTAACCAGCGTGCGCATCACAAATTCGACGAACCGCATCCGCCAAAACGATGGCTCATCCTAGCTGGCTGCCCCCGGCTCTCGCGCTTTCGGGAACCGGCGACACCGTTACGGCTCGATCTTGCAGTAGCGTTTTCCATCGACGACGGTCACGGCTCCGATCTTGCCGTTGGCATGGCATGCGCCGCCGACCGGCAGCGTCGACGGCATGAAATTGCAGGTGAATTTGCCGTTCGTCAGCACCAGAGTCCCACTTACGGCGCCGGATTTGCACTCGCCGCCAGCCTGCCGAGTACCCGTGATCATCACTCCGGTCATCGGTGCAGTGTTGTGATTCTTATTGTTGGGATCGCTCGCGACCGTCGGCTTGAATGGTGGATCAGGAACATTGATCGGCGGTATAGGCGGCGACGGATCGGGCGGCAAGGCACACACTGGAGGGCAGGGAACGGTTGCGTGCGCAGGTTTACTGCCGGCGGCAATCGCAACTACAGCAAACGCAGCCACAATGAGGTTTCGCACTGCTCGGTTCATGATGACTCCTCGGGGGAATTGTGGTACGGATGAAGCCCAATGAGCGCGAAACGAGGAGTGACGCCAGACGCTCCCATGCTAGAAACGCCACAAAATTCGTGTCAACAACAAACGATGGCTCGCAGTGGCAACCCTGATTCCCTGTGGCTCACGAGCGCCAACCGCCCGCCGCGGGTGCTTTTCTCGACCGCAGTCCTGCACTGACCCGCTGCCGCGCGCCGAACCTCCAATTCTGCGATTCGTTGCCGAATTACGCGCTCTTCGCCAGGTGACCCGACTCAGGAGACCGACATCACTTCGCTTTCCTGGGCGATCCGTTATCATGTGCGACGTCTCCAGGAAGCTTTGATCACCCTTCGGCGAATATCCGGCGCCGTTGTGCGCCCGTTCTACCGCAGAAGGTGAGAGAAGGAGGGAGCCTGCCATGACGTCGAGAGACCGTGTTCTTGCCTCGCTGAACCATCGCCAGCCTGATCGTGTTCCCATCGATCTATCGGGCTATCGCTCATCGGGCATTGCCGCCATCGCGTATCCCCGCCTTCGCGCGGCCCTTGGCCTCGAACCGCGATCGGTGGACGTATACGATCCCGTGCAGCAGCTCGCCATCGTGCACGATGATGTGCTCGACCTCTTCGGTATCGACACCGTCGAACTCGGCCGCGGCTTCTGCATCGAAGACAAGTGGTGGACCGGCTGGACGCTCGCCGACGGCACTCCTTGCCGTATGCCGGTCTGGGCCAAGCCAGAAAAGGTGGGAACGGATTGGGTTCTCCGCTCTCCTTCAGGCCGCGTGATCGCCCGCATGCCCGAAGGCTCAATCGTCTTCGACCAGGTCTACTGGCCGTTTCTCAACGGTGAAGAGGACCTCACTCGCATTGCGGAGTTGTATTCCGAACACATGTGGACGGGAGTCGCTTCGCCGCCCGGCCCCTCGGTCACCAGCGCAGAGGAGCTTGCTGCCGGCGCCCGCGCTCTTCGTGCCCGAACCGATCGTGCCATTCTGGGCTTGTTTGGCGGGAACCTGCTCGAGATGGGCCAGTTTTACTATCGCATGGATAACTTCCTGGCCATGTTGGGCGAAGAGCCGGAGCGCGCGCACCGCTTTCTCGACGCTCTCCTCGAGATCCACCTGCGTAATCTCGATCGTTATCTCGGCGCCGTGGGACCCTATATCGACGTGATCGTGTTCGGAGATGATCTCGGCGCGCAGAACAGCCCGCAGATTTCTCCGCGCATGTATCGCGAGTTCTTCAAGCCCCGCCATGCCCAGCTCTGGGCGCGCGCCAAACAGCTCGCCGGCGTAAAGGTGATGCTGCATTGTTGCGGAGCGGTGCGGCCGCTGCTGCCGGATATCATCGACGCGGGCCTCGACGCAATCAATCCCGTGCAAATCAGTTGCCGGGGTATGGAGGCCGAAGGCCTGAAACGCGACTTCGGCCGCGACCTCACGTTCTGGGGCGGCGGCTGCGACACGCAACGCACTCTTCCGCAGGGCACGCCGCAAGAGGTAAGGGAGCACGTTCTTCATCAGTGTGAAGTTCTGGCGCCCGGCGGAGGCTTCATCTTTCAGCAGGTCCACAACATCATGGCCAACGTGCCGCCGGAAAATGTCATCGCGATGTATCGCGCGGTTTCTGACTTCAACCGGTCTGCGGGGAACTAGCCGATGTCACTTTCTGTCTGGACCGGCCTCGGGCTCACGCTGCTGGCGGGTCTCGCCTGCGGCAATTGCATGTTTCCCATGAAGCTCGCCCGGCGTTGGCAGTGGGAGAACCTGTGGCTGATCTTCAGTCTCGTCAGCCTCGTGGCGCTGCCATGGATTCTGGCGGCGTCTCTGGTCGGCCGCCTTGCCGCCGTCTATGCGCTGACGGGCTTGGGCGGAATGGCCCTGCCTTTCTTCCTGGGCGCCGGTTGGGGCATCGCCCAAATCCTCTTTGGTCTCTCCATCGCGCGGCTCGGGCTGGCGCTTGGATACGCCATCATTGTCGGTCTGGGGTCGCTCGGCGGCACCTTGATTCCGCTCGCCATCAACAACCGTTCCGTGATTGCTTCGTCCAAAGGCGCTCTCATCTTTACCGGCCTTGCCGTAATGACTGCCGGAATCATCGTCTCGGCCCGCGCCGGAAGCCGCCGCGAGCAGGGAACAGGCCGCCCTGCCGGCGCAAGCTACGCGACCGCTCTCGCCCTCGCAGTTGTGTGCGGCCTGATGGCGCCCATGCTCAACTACTCCTTCGCCTTTGGCCAAATCATCGCCACGCATGCCACGGAACTCGGTTCTTCTCCCACGCGGGCAGCTTTCGCGGTCTGGCCGATCACCCTTGCCGGAGGTCTGCTTCCCAACCTCGGTTACTGCATCTATCTGCTTTCGAAAAACGGAAGCTGGAGGCTGTATCGCGGAGCCTCGTGGCACGATGCATCGCTCGCCACGTCCATGGGCCTTCTATGGATGGGCTCGATGGCCATCTACGGCGTGGCCGCGGTCTATCTCGGCAAGCTGGGCACTTCAGTTGGCTGGGGATTGTTCCAGATCTTCATGATCATCACCGCCAATCTCAGCGGCCTGCTTACCGGCGAGTGGCGTGCCGCGCCTCATGCAGCGCGCCATCAGCTCTATTCTGGCCTTGCACTCCTGATCCTCGCCACCCTGTTGCTCGCAACTTCGAATCGATGAACCCGAAAGGACGCACCATGATCTCGCAAATGAACCGGCGCAATTTCCTGCTGAGCTCGCTCGCTGCCACCTCCGCTTATTCGGTGTTGCACGGTCTTCCCGGCGCGGCACACGGCAAAGCCGTAAGCCCGTTTGCCGGCCTGAGCCCCCGGCAGGCTCAGGCTCTTGAAGAGCAAAACCTCAGGCGGACAACTTCCGAGATCGATGCGCTCCTGGAATCCGGCCCCTTCAAGCCCAATTGGGATTCTCTCCACACGCATCACGACGCGGAGTGGTTCCGCGATGCCAAGTTCGGCGTCTACTCGCACTGGGGTCCGGTGACCGTGGGCAGTTCCTTTTCGCCGGGCGACGCCGAGTGGTACGGCAACCAGATGTATAAGCCGGACCATCCTGCATTCAAGTATCACCAGCAGACCTTCGGCGATCAGCACACGGTCGGATACAAGGACATCATTCCCAAATTTACCGGCGAACACTTCGATCCGCACCGCTGGGCAGATATGGTGGCCCGCTCGGGCGCGAGGTTTGCCGGCCCGGTGGCCATCCATCACGATAACTTCGCTCTCTGGAACTCTTCGCTGACGCGATGGAATGCCGTGAACATGGGGCCGCACCGCGATGTCGTGGGCGAGCTCGCCGACGCCTACCGCGCGCGCGGCCTGCGCTTTTTCTCCAGCTTCCATCATGGATTTGCCTGGCGCTACTACGAGCCTTCATTTGCCTACGATGGCGCCGACCCCGAGAATGCCGACCTGTACACTGAAGCGCATACAACGGGAGCACCTCCCAGCCGGCATTTTCAGGATCGGTGGTTGGCCCTCGTCTACGAGGAGCTCGAGCGCTATCAGCCTGAGCTGATCTACTTCGACTTCGAATTCTATGAGGTGCTCACTCCCGAGTTCCAGCAGCGCCTTTTTGCCACCGCATACAACTGGGCGGCGAAGAACCATCGCACCATTTCGGTCACCCAGAAAGATCGCAAGATTCACGATCACACAGGAGTCATCGATTTTGAGCGGGGACGCGAAGACACCATCACACCCTATCCCTGGCTCACGGATACAGCCACCGGCCCCTGGTTCTATGTGGCCGACTACAAACTCCAGGACACGAGGTACCTGGCCGGCGTCCTTGCCGACATCGTTTCAAAGAACGGCTGCATGTTGCTCGACATCGGCCCCAAGGTTGACGGCACATTTCCCGAGGAAAGCGAAAGAATCCTGCTCGAGCTCGGCGACTGGCTGCGCGTGAACGGCGAGGCCATCTACGGTACGCGACCATTCTCCACCTACGGAGAGGGGCCGACTCGCAATGTCGGCGGCTCAGGATTCACCGAGGACAAGGACAAGCCCTATACAGGCCAGGACGTGCGCTACACAACCAAAGACAACGCCCTCTATGCCATCTTCCTTGGTAAACCGGATCGCACCATCACGCTGAAGTCCGTCAATCCCAGGGCGCTGCCCGCTGGGCGCATCCACAAGATCCAGGTGCTTGGCTCAGGTGAGGAGGTTAACTGGCGCACGGAAGACGGCGGCATCCGGCTTGAGATCCCGGCTTCCGCTATTGAGCGTGTGCATCTCTGTTGCGCAGTGAAGATCGTGTGATCGATGGGGCCAGCTCATCGGCCCCTTTCTTCGCCCCATCTGTACACGAGGCCCACCCGTGCGTCTTCTGCCACGCCCCAGGTTTCGTGGCAGGTTGGGTCGTCATAGCAGCCACTCCTCGTGCCGAGAAACACGATTCCCGTTCTTGCCGTGAACCGGCCGATTTGAAAGTCGACGCCCGTACCGGTAACCAGCGCAAAGCCCCCGCTCCAACCCGAATTCGCGTAGCCGTTGGTTATGACGACCCCGGGTCCGCCGCTCAGGAACGGCGTAATTCTCCTGAATGGGAAGCGCTCGGTTGCTAGTACCGACAGATCCGATCGCATCTGGGGCCAGATGTAATTCCGCGCCTGCCACAACAGCTTGCCGTCGGAAGAGTTCTGCGCGTAGAGCAAGCCGAACGCGGTGCGATTCGAGATCCAGTGCCGGTACTCCACGCTGCCGCCCACTGACGATTTGTTCGAACTCACAGCCAGGTGCGGCGTGTTCTGAATGCGGATGTTCGTCTCCGGGTTGAAATTGGCCACCGTGAAGATGCCGATCTCATTTCGTGTGTCTGCGGAACCTTGGAATCGCCGGCGCTTCGCCGGTTGTGGAGTTGGCGCGAGAACCCCGCGCAATAGCGGCGCAATCGGTGCTGGTTCCCCTGAGTTCGGCTCGCTCGAACTCGACCGCTCGGAGTCATACAACGGCAGCGCCACTCCGAGCGGCGAGATCGCCGCCGTGCTCCGCTCCGGTTCCTCCACTTGCTGACCAACGCATCTGACCGAAACCAGGACCAACGCAACAACAGCGATGCCGCCGATGACGGCGCGTCGCATGGCACCGCCCTTGATACCACGCCCGGCGCTCTCGACTCGGCGCCCGACGTCGCCGATACCCCGCCCAGCGCCCTTGACACCACGCCTGCCGCCCTTGATACCACGCTCGGCGTTCTCAACTCGGCGCCTGCCGCCCCTGACACGGCCCATTTGACCAATGCCCATCGGCAGGGAAGAGGCAGAACACGGCCCAAAGAGAGGTCGCGAAGATTTGTCGGCGCTAATGAACGATCGGGATTTCTATTTTGCTAGCGCCACGCTCCCAGGATCAGGCCCATCAGCGTGAGGGCAACCGTGACGTATCCGCCATTGATCAAAACGTAGGAGGCGGGCCTGCGCTCGAACAGGGAGATGATGGCCAGTCCCATCGCGCCCCAGCCAAAGCCGGCCAGAAATCCAGCGGCAGCTCCCCATGCCGCGGTTGTCTTGGCGTCGTTGAGGAACATCGCCAGGTTAAAGGCCATCACAAGGCTGAAAAGCAAGCTTAGGCCGAAGATCTTCGCGCCCGCTGCCGGCGGATCGGCAGAAAAGCCATTGGCTCGCTTCCATGCCCCGGCAAACATCAGCTTCGAATACCAGAGCCCGCCGACCAGGAATGCTGAGATTGCCGCCGCCAAAATCGCCCAGAGATTCAGCGTGTGCAGGTTCATCCTTATTGCTTCTCCTTTGCACTCGCTCCCCCGGCGAGCTTTGCCCAGTCGATTGGCCCTTCGGTGAAGCGATGGTAGAGGGCGCTCAGCAGCTCAGAGTTGCCCGCGAGCAGATACTCGTAGGCGCGGTCCCATTCGGCCCCGGTCTTCCACCCGGTCTGCGTCAGCCTCACCACGGCGGAGTCGCCGCGCGCCTCAAAGCTGAAGACTGCCCTGGTGCGTTCGGCGCGAACGTGAGGGAACTGGTCGGGTGCGAGCGCCGACAGCACGATCTCCTTCTCCGGCACATAGCTCACGATGGTGCCGCCGCCCGTGCTCCTGCCTCCGGGAAAGCTGACAATCCAATCTCCACCTGGCCGAAGCTCAACCTTCGCTTGCGGAGCCAGCCAGCTTGTAAGCCCGTCGGTGGTCGTGAAGGCCTTCCAGACCTCCGGCACCGAGGCCGGCACTTCGAGCTGAATCACGAGTTCTTTCCCGACAGCGGCCGTAGCCGACCGGCCTGGCATCGCCCAAAGGACCAGGATCAGAATCACAAAGAGGTTGATTTTATGGGTTCGCATGGCAGTTAGTTGATCGTTCAAGTAAACTATCGGAGTATCCTTTACCTGTCAAGGAAATTCCTCAGAATGCCCGAAACAGCCCCCTCAACCCGCGACCGGCTGATCAACTCTGCCCGATATCTTTTTTGGGAGCGGGGGTTTGCGGGCACCAGCATGGCCGAGCTGCTGGCTCACGCCGAGGTCAACTCCGGAAGCTTCTATCATTTTTTCGACAGCAAGGAGGCCTTGCTTCGCGAGGTGCTCGAGGGCTACCTGCGCCTGCTCCGGCCCATGGTTGTCGACCCGGCGTTCGCCCGCGCCGAGGAACCTCTCGGCCGCATCTTCGCCATCCTTGCCGGGTACAGAGAACGCATTCTGGCCACCGAATGTCGCTATGGTTGCCCCCTGGGCCGCCTGGCTCTCGAAATCGATCCGGAAAACGCTCCCGCTCACGGCCTCATCGCCAAGAACTTTCAGGGGTGGATCGTCGCTATTCGCGAATGCCTCGACGCCATGGCCGGCACGCTTCCCAGGGGCACAGACCTCGATGCCCTGGCCACTTATGTTCTGGTGGTGATGGAGGGCGGCGTCATGTTGTCGCGCTCCTATCGATCCGTGGAGCCGTTCGACTGCGCGGTCGCCCAGTTGCGCGAACACTTTCGGCTTCTGCTCGTCGCAGCCGCTTAGCGACGCAGCACATTCAGTGGTGTCACATAAATGTCAGTGTTTTGTCCCTTCCTCGCCGGTTCGTGAACGCCCTGTAAACTGATCGCATGAACAGGCGCATCGGCGTGCATCTGGGGACGGCGGGCGGCGCGTCGAATGCGGTCGAGAAGGCGCGCGAGATCGGCGCCAACACCTTCCAGATCTTCTCGTCAAGCCCGCGCATGTGGCGCGCGCCGAAGATCGACCCAAAGCAGGCTGAGCGGATGCGCGAGCTGCGCGCCAAACTCGACGTCGGCCCGCTCGTCATTCACTCCAGCTATCTGATCAACGTGTGCAGCCAGACCGAAGATTTTCGAAAGAAAAGCGTCATTGCCTTTCGCGGAGAGATCGAGCGTGCCCTTGCGCTCGGCGCCGAACACCTGGTTCTGCATCCCGGCTCGTGGAAGGGAATGACCCGCGCCGAGGGGCTCAAATGCGCCGCGGACTCCATCCAGCGCGCCATTGATGGGCTGCCGTGGCAGGGAACCTCGTTCAGCGTTCTGATCGAGAACACGGCCGGTGCCGAGTTTTCGCTGGGCGGCAGCTTCGAGCAGGTTGCCGAACTCGTCCAGCTCCTGCGCAGTCACGCGCCCGTGGGAGTCTGCCTCGACACCTGCCACACTCACGTCGCCGGTTACGACATGGTGACGCCCGAAGGCTACGCCGAGACGATCAAACAGGTTGGCGCCACGGTCACCTTTGACGCCGTCCGCGTCTGGCACTGCAACGACGCCAAGGCCGCACGCGGATCAAAACTTGACCGCCACGAGCATATCGGCGAAGGATCGATCGGCGCCGAGCCGTTCCGCCGGTTGCTGAATGATCCTCTCTTCGGCCACTGCGCCTTCATCGCCGAGACGCCTGTCGACGAGCCCGGCGATGAGGAGCGCAATGTGCGCGCGCTGAAGAGCCTGGTGAAGAAGTAGAATGCCGGAGGTCCAACATTTCCTCAAGGAGGCACCTTTTATGCGAAAGTTCACCAGAACCTCGAGCATCATTCTCGCCGCTGCTCTGTCGGCGATGATCGCTTTTAGTCAAAACGCGCCCAAACCCGCGGTAAAACCGGCAGACAGCCCTTCAAAAACGCTGCTGGACTCGTGGAACGACATCGGCCGGAAGCTCACGGCTATGGCCGAAGATTTTCCCGAGGACAAATACGACTTCAAGCCCAATCCAGCCCAGCGCTCTTTTGCCGAGCAGCTTCTGCACGCGGCCGGAGGCAACTATTACTTCATCAACCCGGTGAAGGGAGTAAAGCCGCCGGCGGGCGACCCCAAGCGCTCCGACTTCAAGACCAAGGCTGAGGTTGTGGCTTATGTCAGAAAGTCTTTCGCCGAGGGTGCCGATCTCATCCGAAGCAAGGGAGACGCGGGCCTGAGCGATCTGTTCGTCGATCCCTTCGCCAATCAGCAGGCCCGGTTCTCCGACGGCGCCTGGGGCTTGATCGAGCACTCAGGCGAACACTACGGCCAGCTCGTGGTCTACTACCGCGTCGCCGGCATGGTTCCACCGGAGTCTCGCCCGAAGAAATAATCCGGGAATACCAAAAGCCATGCGGCTAGGGCGCCGGTTTCAGGTCGATCGACACCATTTCGTACGGAACGGTGCCCACGTTTTCGAACGAATGCACCTTTCCCACGCCTGGTGAAAAGCCCACGCGGCCTGTCTCCTGGTTGTCGTCATGCGTTGTCCCGTCGGCCAGGTGGTCGCGGATCTCCGACCCGTGAATCACGATGTAAATGTGGTCGAGCGAGTGCGTATGCACCGGCGAACGCTGGCCCGGCGCAAGCTGCCACCGGCGGATCGTCACTTTCTGGTTATCCACCAGAACCTTCGCCTGAACCACGGCGTCCATGCTGTTTTGCTGCGCGCGAACCTTCAGGCCGAGCTGAACCGCGGCCAATGCCAGCCAGCCACACACCACGCCTGCCAGAAATTTCTTCATTCCGCTTCCTCCATTCGCCAACAGATTAAGACACTCTTTCCGACGCCATCAATGGTACTCATCCGCGCCCGTTTACACTGGAAAGAATGGCGGAAGAAAAAGAACTTCGCTACGATCCGGCGGTGATTGAACAGAAATGGATGGAGCGCTGGGCCGCTGAGCCCGGCCTGTACGCTGCCGAGCCGGCTACGAGCAAAAAGCCGAAATACTACGTGTTGGAGATGCTGCCGTATCCCAGCGGACAGCTCCACATGGGCCACGTGCGCAACTACACGATCGGCGATGCGCTCGCGCGCCAGATGAGCATGCGCGGATACAACGTCCTGCACCCCATGGGATGGGACGCCTTCGGTCTGCCGGCCGAGAACGCCGCGCTCAAGAACAACACCCCGCCGCGCGAGTGGACGCTCGGCAACATTGCCGCCATGAAACGGCAGATGCTGCGCCTCGGCTTCAGCTACGACTGGGCCACCGAGGTGACCACCTGCCTGCCCGACTACTACCGCTGGAATCAGTGGTTCTTTCTTCGCATGTACGAGAAGGGCCTGGTCTATCGCAAGCAGAGCAAGGTGAACTGGTGCCCGGAGTGCGCAACGGTGCTCGCCAATGAGCAGGTTGTCGACGGCTGCTGCTGGCGGCACGAAGACACCAGGGTCGAACTGCGCGACCTGGAGCAGTGGTTCCTGCGCATCACTTCCTACGCTCAGGAACTGCTCGACGACCTCTCGAAGCTCGAAGGCTGGCCCGAAAAAGTGCGCACCATGCAGCGCAACTGGATCGGCCGCAGCGAAGGAACGGAGGTCGACTTTTTCCTCGCGCCTGATGACATCGTCGCCGGCTCGACCGATGCGCCGGCTGTCTTTTCTCCGCAGCCCGATACCGTCCGCATCCGCGTCTTTACCACCCGCGTCGACACCATCTTCGGAGCGACCAGCGTGCAGCTCGCGCCCGAACATCCGCTCGTGACCTTGTTCACTTCAGCCGATGCGGCCTTAAAGGCCCAGGTCGATAGGCTGCTCGACGAGCAGAAGAAAGCGCGCGACGCCGGCAACGTCGGCGAGATCGAAAAACACGGCGTGCCGACAGGCAAGTTCGCGGTGAATCCTTACAGCGGCGAGCGCGTCCCCATCTGGGTTGCGAACTACGTCCTGATGGAATACGGCACCGGCGCCATCATGAGTGTCCCGGCCCACGATGAGCGCGACTTCGAGTTCGCGAAGAAATTCGACATCCCCATTCGCCGCGTGATCGTCCCGGCACAGGGCTTCGACGACACCAGCGAGTTGCCGTTCATCTCCGAGGACGGAATCCTGGTCAACTCCGGCGAATACAACGGAAGAACATGCTCGGAAGCCCAAAAGCTCCTCCAGGAGGCCGCCGCGCGCGGCGCTTTCGGCGAGGCGAAGATCATCTTTCGCTTGAAGGATTGGGGCGTAAGTCGCCAACGCTATTGGGGTACGCCGATCCCCATGATCCATTGCCAGAGCGACGGCCTGGTTCCTGTTCCCTACGACAAGCTGCCCGTGGTCCTGCCCGAAAAAATCGATATCACTCAGCAGGGTGGTTCGCCGCTGGCGCGCGTCCCCGACTTCGTCAATGTGACCTGCCCGAAGTGCGGCGGCCCGGCGAAGCGCGAAACCGACACCATGGACACCTTTGTCGATTCGAGCTGGTACTTCTATCGCTACACCGACGCGAAGAACTCCTCCGCTCCCTTCGACTCCGCCATCGTCAAATACTGGTTTCCCATCGACCAGTACATCGGCGGCGTCGAGCACGCCATCCTGCATCTCATTTACTCCCGCTTCTGGACCAAGGTGATGCGCGACCTGGGCATGGTGTCGAACGATGAGCCCGCAACCCGCCTCTTCACGCAGGGCATGGTCATCAAAGACGGCGCCAAAATGTCGAAATCGAAGGGCAACGTGGTTTCGCCCGACGACATGGTCGCTCGCTACGGCGCCGACGCGACCCGCATGTACGCGCTCTTCGCCGCTCCGCCCGACCGCGACCTCGACTGGCAGGAAGATGGCGTCGCCGGTGTCAGCCGATTCCTGGCGCGTGTGTGGCGCCTGGTCACCAAACATGCACTGCACGCCCGCAGCGCCGAACAAGAGTCCGCTTTGAAAGGGCACGGCTTTAGCCGTGCCGACACGGGACAAGAAAACTCCGGGGCTTTAGCCCCTGAGGGAAGTCTTGCTGGCCCATCCACCAAGCTGCGTCGCAAGCTGCACCAGACCATCGCCAAGATCACTCAAGACTTCGAGGGGCGCTGGCACTTCAACACCTGCGTTGCGGCAATCATGGAGCTGGTCAACGAGCTGCAGGCCGCTGACGCGCAACTCGCTGCAGGCGAGGTTCCCGCGCCGGTGGTGCGTGAGGTCCTCACGTCGCTGGTTCTGCTCCTGGCGCCGTTCGCTCCTTTTCTTGCCGCGGAGCTTTGGGAGGAACTCGGTGGCGAGGGAACTCCCCTTCGCGTGCCTTGGCCCAAAAGCGACCCCGAACTCGCCAGGGAAGATGAAATCGAGATTCCCGTCCAGATCAACGGGAAGCTGATCTCGGTGGTTCGTGTGCCCGCCGGCTCTGACGCCAAAGCCATCGAGGCCGCGGCGCTCGCTGACGAAAAGGTGCGCGCCCGCTCGGCAGGGAAGTCCATCGTCAAGGTCATCGTGGTGCCCGCGCGCGCCGTCAACCTGGTCATAAAGTGAGAGGCGGCACGATGGCTGCGTCCCGCTCCAGTCCGACGGTGCGCGGAACCCAGCTTCTCGTCGAGCACATCGGCAGCGTCTTCCGCAGGCCCTCGCTGGTTGCGATTGAAGTCGCCTGGCGATGGCTGTTCGGGATCCCGCTTCTGATGATTTGCTGGCAACAGGGGCAGCGGCTTCTCACCGCCTTCCCGCTCGAATCCTCGGGTGCTGGCGACCTCAACTGGCAGGACCCATGGATCGCCTCCCGCCAGGTCGCAACCATCTTTGCCTATTACCAGCCGCATCTGCTCGGCGTGCTGCGCTGGCTCTTTCCCGTAGCCGCGCTGGTGTGGATTGTTATCTCCGGCTTCGGCCGGGGCTTGCTGCTGTACCGAATGGTGCCCGGTTCCCGGTTTCGCCCCATCACCGCGGGGATTTTGCAGGCAGCATGGCTCTGCCTGTTTGGCTTGACGCTGTGGTGTTGGTACAGCTCGATGAGCTGGGTAGCGGCAACCCATATCCCCATCGCAGGCGAGCCCGACCTCATCGGCTACTTCATCTGGGCGATCTTCCTCTCGCTCGGATTCTTCACCGCCTGGGCGCTGTTGAGTTGGACCGTCACCATAGCGCCGCTGCTGGCGGTGCTTGAGACCTGTTCAGCTGCTCAGGCCCTGGTGCGGAGTGTCCGGCTCGGCAAGGCCTTCAGCGGCAAGCTTGCCGAGGTCAATCTTGTCCTCGGCATCGTCAAGCTGGCGCTTGTCGTTCTCGCCATGGTCTTCTCCGCCGCGCCGCTGCCCTTCAGCGATGCATTAGGCCCCGATGCCATGCATGTGGCGGGGGCCGGAGCAATATTGTTTTTCATTCTTGCCGATCACTTGTTCCAGGTGGTCCGCCTGAAAGCCTTCCTGGAGTTCTGGGAAGTCTATCGCGCAGCAAGTCCCAAATGAAAAATACGAGGTAAGCCTCGGAGGGACGTCGCCTGGCCGCTAGAACAGTTTCAGCTGGATCACCAGATACTTCTTCGGATTCTCGCGCATCCCCTTCACCAGCTGCCGCGCCTGGTCCATGGTGTCGTCGACGTGGTCATACAGCGCGCGATTCTTCAGCAGTTGCCCCGCGGTGCCTTCGCCGGCGTTCACGCTTTTCAATATGCTGTCGAGGTTGGTCACTGCGTCGTCGAGCTTCTTCGCGAAGGCCGGATCCTTCGCCAGCTTGCCCAACGCGCCGTTGCCGGAATTAATCTGCGCCGTCAACTGGTTCACGTTGGCGACGGCGGAATTGAGGTTGTTGTAAAGCGTCTCGTCCTTCAGCAGCTTCCCCGCGGTCCCTTTTCCGGCATTGAGATCCGAGGTGATGATATTCAGCTGATCGACGGCTGTATTCAGCTTGGTATAGAGCGTATTGTCGTTCACCAGTTGGCCGAGCGTCCCCTTGCCATCGGCAATCGCACTCGTCACGGTATGCAAATCACCGGCGATCGAAACCAGATTCTTCTTCAGTGCTGGATCGTTGATGATCTCGCCAAGGGTTCCGCGGGTCGTATTCAGCGTGTCGATCAACATCTCGATCTTGCGCATCAGGCTGTTGATCTCTTCGATCGAAACCTGGCTGCTGCTGATCACCGACTGAATCGTCGGCGCGCCGCCCGTCGGCAGTTCCGCGTTGTTCCGAGGAGGTGGTCCTTTGGCATGCGTCGAATTGATATCGACATAGCTGTCGCCCAGGACACCTGCGGTGCCGATGGTCGCCAGTGAATCGGTGTGCAGGTCGCGCAGGAACCTCTCGCCAACCTGCATCGTCACTTCCACCGGTGTGGGGTTGCGCTCGGGAACTACCCGGGTTCTCAGCACGTTGCCGATGGTCACGCCTTCCAGCGTCACCTCGGCGCCATCTTTGACTCCGGCCGCGTTGGGAAAATACGAGCGCAGGATGATGCGGTGCGAAAGAAAGCCGCCGGTCGTGCCGGTCATGAGGAAGATCAAGACAATCAGGATCGCGGCGGCGGCCATAACCAGCGCCCCTACCTTGAGTTGCGACCACTGAATCTCACTGCGGCTTGGCACGTAACTCCTCTGGGTAGAGCCCGTGTGTCGACGCTTTGAGGATAGCAGAAGGGGCCGGGCTATGGTCCGTCTTCAAGCACTGCGCTCGCCATGGCCAGATGCCCGGTATGGGTCAACGAAAGACTGCTGCGCACGGCCCCCAGCCGCTCCGCAATCTTCGCCGCTCGCCCATGAAAACGCAGCGCCGGCCGCCCGCCCGGTTCGCGCACCACCTCGATCTCGCGCCAGCTTACGCCGTGGCTCATGCCGGTACCCAGGGCCTTGGCCGCGGCCTCTTTCGCTGCAAAACGCGCGGCAAAGCTCTCCGCGCTGTTTCGCTTGCGCAGGCAGTAAGCCTGCTCGGCGCTCAAGAAGACACGGTCGAGAAAGCGCGCGCCATAGCGATCGATAGCCTCTTGGATGCGCTCGATCTCCACCGCGTCGATTCCCGTTCCCACGATCATGCCAGGTTCCCGATCCTGCAGCTAGAATACGCGGCTGGTGGCGCGAACTGGAGCGCCGCATCGCCCCCCAGGCACGGCCCGAACCTATCACGCTCCGATGTTTCGCCGGACTCTGTGTACCGCCTCGCTGAGCCTGCGCATCTACAAGAACCCTCTCCACTGTGCCAAACAAAGCCAGATGCCGTTCGACTCCGCAACAACTCTTATCGCGACAGGCTCAACTCCGATAAGAGTCTCTGAGGCCAGCCATGACCGGGAAGTATCAGCAGATCGGGGCGCCTTGGGCCATGCAGATGAAGGCGATCTCCACCGTGGAGCCCTCGCGCCTGGTGCGCACGCTGACCGGCGCGATTCTCGGCTGCGGGGGTTGGGTGTTGCGCCGCGGCGCCGACGACTCCGGCATGGTCACCATGTTGTTCGAATTCGAGCGCCAGGCTTGCGTCGACATCTACACCTTGCTGATCGCGGCCGGCGTCGAATTGAGCCGGAGCGGGCATGTCGGCTTTACCGAACTTTGTCAATGCACGCGCCATCAGCAACCCAATTGCGGCGCTGAGATTGCCAGTGTCGATTTGGAAATTCAGACATGCTCCCCCGAGACGTCTCGCGCCATGAAACCCTCAGGTCCCGTTTAACGGCCTTGCCGGCAAATCTCTCACGCTCGCAACTCCTGCCGCCGAACGCCTGTCCCTTGCTTCAGCCCGCTTCGACCAGCCCATACCTTCTCTGCCAGGTGCTCGTCACATGCGCCCGGACCATGGCGCGTTCCGCCTCGGTTGCTTCCGCGCCCCGGCTCTCAATAAACCGTGCCGCCTCCACCTTGGCCAACTCCAGCAGCTTGCGGTCTCGTACGATATTGGCGACGCGAAACTCCGGCAAGCCAGCCTGCCGGGTTCCAAAAAACTCCCCCGGCCCGCGCATCTCGAGGTCGAGTTCCGCCAGTTCGAACCCATCCTGCGTGGCGACCATGGCATTGAGCCGCTGCTCACCCAACTCTGAAACCTGTGTGCCTGTCATCAGGACGCAGTAGCTCTTTGCGTTGCCGCGGCCCACTCGTCCGCGCAGCTGGTGAAGCTGCGCCAGCCCGAAGCGCTCGGCGTGATCCACCACCATGACGCTGGCGTTGGGCACGTCCACACCAACTTCAATCACGGTTGTCGAAACCAGGACATCGATTTCGCCGCGCTGGAAACGCCGCATGATGATGTCTTTTTCATCGGCGTCCAGTCGCCCGTGAAGCAGCCCCACGCGCAGGCCCGCCAGCGGGCCGGCGCGCAGTTTCGCGTGCATCTCCACGGCCGATCTGAGTCCGCTTTTTCCCTTTGGAGCAGCTTCCTCGACGGCGCGCGGAAACAGCTCCGGCGCCTTGCTTTTCCTGGCGGATCTCCGCGCCGGCGCTTCGCTTTGCCGTTCATCCTCCGGGAAGTCCAGCTCCGGCTGGTCCTCCTTCGCGCCTTCGATCACCGGAAAAACGATGTATGCCTGCCGGCCCTTCGCCACCTGCTTGCGCACGAAATCCCAGACGTCGGCAGCCCGTTCCTCGCTCACTCGCCGCGTGACAATCGGCACCCGCCCGGGCGGCAACTCGTCGAGTACGCTCAGGTCCAGGTCGCCATAAAGTGAAAGCGCCAGAGTGCGCGGGATGGGCGTCGCCGTCATCACCAGCACGTCGGGCTCCGGCTGGCCCGGCTTCTTCATCAGCTTGAAGCGCTGCAACACACCGAACCGGTGCTGCTCGTCGACGATCACCAGCCCCAGCCTGTCGAACTCGACCTTTTCTTCGATCAGCGCGTGCGTCCCAATCACCAGGTTCGCTTCGCCGCGATTGATCAGCCCGCGGTTCGATCGCTTGCGATCGTCATCGAGCGAGCCGGTCAGCAATACGATCCGCGGCTTGCGCGACGACCGCTCCAGAATCTTCCGCGCGGCCAGAAAATGCTGTGTCGCCAGGATCTCCGTTGGCGCCATCAAGGCCGCCTGGTAGCCGTTTTCCATGGCAACAATCATCGCCTGCAGGGCGACGATCGTCTTGCCCGAGCCCACGTCGCCCTGCAGCAGCCGCCGCATCGGCGTGGGCTCGCGCATGTCGGCCACGATCTCGCCCAGTGCCCGCTTTTGCGCTGTGGTGGGATGAAACGGCAGCACCTCGCGGATCGCCTCGCGCACCTTTTCGTTGGTCGCAAAACCTATGCCTTGGCGATCTTTCATCCGCCGCCGCTTCAGTTCCAGCCCGAGCTCCAGAAAAAACAGCTCCTCGAAGATCAGGCGCCGGTGCGCACCGGTTGTCACGCTCTGCAAATCGGTCAGCGATGTGCCCTCGGAAGGGAAGTGCGCTTCGCGCAGGGCGGTTTCGCGGTTCGGAAGGCCCAGTCGGTCGAGCATCGATCGCGGCAGGCACTCCGGCACCGAGCCGCGCATCTCTTCCAGCAGGTTGAAGAGCACCTTGCGCTGCCAGCGCGATGCCAGCCGGCTGCCGCCCAGCGATTCATAGACCGGCGTGATTCGCCCCACTTCAAGCAATCGCGTCTCGGCATCGTCGGTCGCGTCGGGCAGCACTTCGAACTGCGGCTGGATCATTTTGAAATTGCTGGTCGACCGCGACGGCTCGACCTTGCCGTAAACCGCAACGGTTTGCCCGGCTTGGAATTTCCCTTCGAGATAAGCGGCGTGAAACCAGAGGCACTTCATCGCCCGCCGGCCCTGGCCCAGCGTCAGCTCGAAGATCGGTCCGCGTCGCGTGCGCATCAGGGCCGACCCGCGCACCTCCGCGATCACGCTGGCCACCTCGCCTGCCTTCAGTTCGTCCAGGCTCACTGGGTTTTGCCGGTCTTCGTACCGGAAGGGAAGATGATAGAGCAGGTCTTCGGCCGTCAGGATGCCCTTCGCAGAGAGCAACTCCGCCACGCGCGGCCCCACTCCGCGCACATACATGACCGAAGTATTTAGGGTGGGCACATCAAGGATGCTAAATGCCCGTGGCTCCGCGCATGAAGTGCGCCACGTGCCAACACAGTCATCCTTTTGTGGTGCCGGCATTCACGGGGTCTCCACGGACAGGTTCTCGTCCGTGGGTGGCTGAACGGCTGTCGTGCTGCGAAGGATCCACCTTGAGAGTCGTTGTAGCGCCGGCATCCTTGCCGGCTGTCGTGCGGGCGTCCTCGCCCGCACATGTTCTCCCCGTCGCCCTATTTGGTGCCGCCGGGCGATATGCACGACTGCAGTCGTCTCTCAGCCAGCTGGGAGTGCGACCCTTTCCCACAGATTTGCCATCCAGAGCGGGTCGGCGCAACGACCGGCGAAGGATCCGATCTTAGAACAGTCGTTGTAGCGCCGGCATTCACGGGGTCCCCACGGACAGGTCCTCGTCCGTGGGTGGCTGAACGGCTGTCGTGCGGCGAAGGATCTGCCCTGAGAGTCGTTGTAGCGCCGGCATCCTTGCCGGCTGTCGTGCGGGCGTCCTCGCCCGCACAGCCTCGCCACCGATGCCGGGCGCACACATCTCGATTTCGAGATGTGGTAGTGGGTCATTGGAAAATTCTTTGAAAGGGCACGGCTTCAGCCGTGCCATCAGCGGCGCAAAATCAGTGTGGGGCTTTAGCCCCTGAGGGATGTTTTTCAATCCGAGATGTGGGATAGCACGAACTCATCCTCCACACCCAGTCATCCTGAGCGGAGTCCGCCGCGGCCGACGTAGCCGAGGGACCTGCACCTTGGGGGATTTTCCTGCGTCGAAGATAGGAACAACCCAAACCCGTCCCGTCCCCTGTTCTTAGAAATTGAACGTCGCCTGCAGCGAAACATTCCGGTTGCCCGCTGTTGGCGAAGCAAAGAATCCGCCCGCCAGCGTCTGCGACTTGCCGAAGAATGGCGTCGCAGAGAGAGTTCCGTTCGGCGTGCCCAGGTTCTGGTGATTGAGAATATTCGAGCCCCACAACGAAAAAGTCAGGCTGTACTTACGCGCAACGCTCTGGTCCATCCGCCCTGGCCCCCCCTGGTTCCCGCTCAGTCCGCCCATCAATCCTGGCGGTCCGCCGCGGCCGCCTCCGCCGCCCCGGTTGCCGCCTTGCCCAGATCCTTCTTCCTGCGCCGGCCCGATGCCGATCACCTTGCTGAGGCGCAGGTTCATGCTCACATTCGCCGGCCCCGTCCCGAGCCCGAACGAAGCGATTTTCTCGTTGACCGCATAAGGCGCGATGGGCGTTCCCGGAGCCGGGTTTGCCGTCCCATAGGGTTCAGAATCGAAGCAGCCCCACGCGGTGCTGATTGCGTTTGGCTCCGAGCAACTCGCCGCGTAGGTCGGACGGCCATTGAACTGGTTGTTTCCCGTCAGGTCGTACCCTGTCGTGATGTTGAACGGGACTCCCGAATTCGCCACCACCATGGGCGAGAGTGACACCTTCCACGGCAGCATGAAGTTGCCAAAGACAATGATCCGGTTGCGCACGTCGAAGGTGGTGCGCCCGTAGTCGAGCCCGGGATCGCTCGAGACCGAAGGCACCGAACTCACACCGCTGGTGTCGCCCTTCGCGCTCGAAAACGTGTAGTTGGCCATGAAGCTGAACTTCCGATAGGTGGCGCGTACGGTGGCCATGATCTGGCTTTCGCGGTAGAACCCGCCTGACTGGTATTGCAGATTGTCTGTGCCGGGCGCGCCCGGCGCCAGCGCGGGATAGGTATCGCTTTGGGCGCTGGAAACTGGAAACTCCGCTGCTGCGCTCAGGTTGTCGGTAAAGAACTGGTGCACGCCCTGTGAATAAACGTAGGTCACGTTGCTGGTGACGGCCTTGGTCACCTGCCGGTCGACTCCAATCGCCGCTTCCATATCGTTCGCCGCATGGAAGTGCGGATCGATCGTATAGTAAGTTGGCGCATTCTTTCCCGTCGCGCTGCCCGACGTGCTGGCCGAGAGAGGCGTGGTCG
>Ga0335071_10000205_pt1 | contig 68691 bp, 54 predicted proteins | sample Lox_Sample_15_FD_206724 | JGI IMG/M metagenome (GOLD analysis project Ga0335071, IMG submission 206724) | Soil microbial communities from Loxahatchee National Wildlife Refuge, Florida, United States - Lox_Sample_1.5 | ecosystem: Environmental > Terrestrial > Soil > Wetlands | place: USA... | reverse complement strand
CCTTCCAGGTGGCCCCCACCCCTCCCCCCTTGTCCCCCGCTTTCTCTCCCATCTATAATGTTTCTTGCGCGGAGTCCGGCATTGCTGGGCTCCGCGTCATTTTTCTATTAACGCGGAACGCTATGTCGGACCCAATCGCCAGCATTAAACGGAAGCTGCAAAAAGAAATCGACGCCCTCGAGCACGAGCTCAACGTCGAGCTCCCCAAAGAAATTGCCGTCGCTCGCGCGCACGGCGACCTCTCGGAAAACGCCGAGTACAAGTTCGCCAAGGAACGTCAGGGTTACGTCAACGCCAAAATCGGCCAGCTCAAAAAGCGCATGGGCGACCTCGGCATGCTGAATCTCTCCAATATTCCGAAGGATCGCGCCGGTTACGGCTCGCGCATCGTGGTCATGGATCTTCAGCGCAACGCCGAAGTGGAATACAAACTGGTCAGCACCGAAGAGGCCGACGTCGAGAAGGGCCTCATCTCGACCACTTCACCGATCGGCCGCGCTCTGCTCAATCGCCGCGTCGGCGACGAAGTGCAGGTCGCCACGCCCAATGGCAAAAAAGAATTTGAGGTCGTTCGTCTGGTCACGATTCACGACGAAGCGTAACTGATTCGCCCAGAACCGTGTGAGGTAGCATGCTGTATTGGGGTAACGGGCCCGAACTCGGCGTTCTTGCTTGTATCGGCTATTCTATTTTCCTGCTTGGCGCTCTCTACCTCTGGCGCCATCGCAACGAATTCACGTTCTGGATCGATAGCGAAGTCTCGCTCTTCCGCCGCAATCTTTCGCGCTACGTTCCCGCCGGGCCGTTCTACTTGCGCCGCGGGGAATCCCGTCTCCGCGTGATCCCGGTCAGCTTCTATCACTCCGTCACGCAGTTCCCGCGACGCCGCTTCTCCCTCGGCGCCTTTCTGGTCTTCCTCGGCCTGTTCCTTTTCCTCCTCGATTTCTTTGTTTGACGTCAGATATCAGATATTCTTCCCCTTCCAACATGCGCCCCTCTCTTATCGTGCACGGTGGTGCCTGGGACATCCCCGACGACGCCGTTGACGCCTGCAAAGAAGGCTGCCTTCGCGCTCTTCACGCCGGTTGGGCCGTCCTCACCAACGGCGGCCACGCCCTTGACGCCATCGAGTCCGCCGTCACCGTTCTCGAAGACGACCCCGTCTTCGACGCGGGTTACGGCTCTCACCTGAACCTCGACGGCTTCGTCGAATGCGACGCCATCGTGATGGACGCCGCCACGCTCAAGACTGGCTCTGTCGCGGGACTCCGCCGCATCAAGAATCCCATTCAAGCCGCGCGCGCCGTCCTCGAAAAATCCGCGCATATGATGCTCATCGGCGAAGGCGCCGAAAAATTCGCCTACGAACAGGGCATCCCGCTGTGCCATCCCGCGGAACTTGTCTCCCTTGCCGAGCGCGAAGCCTGGGAACGTTGCCGCGTCGACTCGCATGCCGCCGAGCACCATCGCGGGCACGAGCAAGGCACCGTCGGCGCCGTTGCCCTCGATGAACAAGGGCGCCTCTTCGCCGCCACGTCCACCGGCGGCACCTGCTGCAAGCTTCCCGGACGCGTCGGCGATTCTCCGCTCATCGGCTGCGGCTGTTACGCCGACCAGGAGACCGGCGCTGTTTCTTCCACTGGCTACGGCGAAGCCATCATGCGCGTGGTCCTCGCCAAGACCGCCTGCGATTTTCTCCGCCCTGCCATTTCCACACCGGCCCGCGCCGTTCAGGCCGCCGTGCAACTCCTCGCCAAGCGCGGCAAAGGCACCGGCGGCGTCATCCTCCTCGACCGAAACGGCAATCCCGGCGTCGGCTTCAACACTCCCCGCATGGCGTACGCCCTGGTCAACCCTGACGGCTCCTTCTTCGCCTCGGTGTGATTGGGGGTGCGGCAGCTTGCCGCCGTTGCCTCTCCGTGCGCTCCCGTGCCTGCTGGCCTTCTTTGCTTCCTTGTGCGCTACATCACATCCTTCCGCTCGGCGCTCCGCAAAAATGGTGGGAACCTGCCATTCGCATCCAAATCGCAGGGGAAGAACAGGTTTTACGCAATGCACGACAACGATTTCCTGAAGTGGCGCAGACTCGACGGGATGGGCTTTTTCAAACGGCCCGCCCCCGGCAGCCCTGCCGACACGTCTTTCCTCCGGATCCCTACCGACCGCTACCCCCGCAATGCCTCCTTCGAGGAGCGCCTCACCTTTGAGGACAAGCTCTTCCTCGAATCCGTCGGCATCGCTGTGACCCGCTAACCCATCGCCCCTTTTTCTTCGAAGTGTCATCCCCACCGGAGCGACGGCGTAAACTTGCCGTCGCGCAGCGCAAGGATCGCCGCCGGGTGCCCCACGGGCCGCTTTTGCACGTGGGTCTTGGGTTTCCGGAACCTCTCACCTTCCAGCGACTCCCTACACGTGATCTAATTCACTCATGGACCTCGCCCTACCTACTGAAGGTCTAGACAGATACAAGAGTCTTTCTCAACGGGCCCGAGTCTCGACCGAGCCCTGGGGCCTTGCCAATCTCTATTGCCCTGCCTGCGACTCCCCGAGAATTGAATCATTGCCTACAAACACACCTGCTCACGACTTCAAATGTCGGAACTGTTATGAATGGTTTCAATTGAAGAGCCAGAAACGCAGCATAGGAACCTCTCTGCCCGACGGCGCCTACGCGAAAATGGCAGAGGCAATTGAACTCGACAGAACTCCGAACCTGTTTGCACTGCATTACAATGACGACACCTGGCGCGTTCGCAACCTCCTTCTGGTGCCTCGTTTCACTTACACCCTCTCGGCCATAAAGCGTCGTGAACCCTTAAGGTCTGGTGCAGAACGCCACGGGTGGGTAGGGTGTTCAATACTGCTATCAGAAATTCCGCCGGAAGCCAGAATACGGATAGTTGTCGATGGAGATGTAAGACCTGCCTCCGAAGTGAGATCCGAATACCGGAAGCTCCATAAGCTCAGTGGACAAAACGTCGAGGCCAGGGGTTGGACGTTGGACGTACTCAAAATCGTCCATGCCCTCGGCAAGAAAGGCTTTTCACTGCAGGAAATCTATGAATTCGAACCCGATTTGAGCCGACTCCATCCGGCGAATCAGAACGTTCAACCAAAGATTCGTCAACAACTCCAAGAGTTGCGCAAGATGGGCCTTCTGGAATTCCTTGGGCGAGGCAAATATCGCCTTCGTTAGCGTGTATATCATATTCCTGTAGATGATATTGCCGGGTGCCCCACGGGCCGCTTTTGCACGTGGGTCTTGGGTCTCTCTCGCCACTCGTTCTCTTCTCTGGCCTCAGTCCACGTCTAGTCAAACAAAAACGCGCGCGCCAAGCCACGAAGGCCCGGCACGCGCGCTTCTGCTTCCACGAAACCGGCAAAAAATCCTACGGTCTCGCCTCGTACACGATGTTGAACGGCGTCTCGGTAGCTCGGCGGAAGTGCGTGAATCCCGCCGATTCAATGACGCCCCGGATTCTCTTCTCTCCCGACTGCGCGCCCAGGCACAAGCCCACTTCCTGCGAACGCGAGCACGGCGTGCACAGCAGCGTCGAGAACGAGTACATCATTCTTCCCACGGGATTCAGATTGTCCTTCAACTCATCGTGCGCAAAGGGCTCGACGATCATCCACGTGCCATCGTTGCTCAGCGACTGCCGCACATGCTTCGCCGCGCCCACGGGGTCCCCCAAATCGTGCAGGCAATCGAAGACCGCCACAAAGTCGTAGCCCTTCCCCGGGAACTCCTTGGCCTTGGCCACTTCAAACGTAATACGGTCCGCCACGCCTTCCTTCTTCGCGGTTTCGCGAGCAGCTTCAATGGATTTGTCGTGATAGTCGAATCCGTAGAATTTCGACTTGGGATAAGCCTTCGCCAGCAAGATCGTCGACGCCCCTTTCCCGCAGCCCACGTCCGCGACGCGCGCGCCAGACTCGAGCTTGCTCTTCACGTCCTGCAGCGCCGGAATCCAGCTGCTCACCAGGTTTGCCGCGTAGCCCGGCCGGAAGAACTTCTCGCAGCCATGAAACACCGCGTCATCGTGCTCGTGCCAGCCCATTCCTGCGCCGGTCCGGAACGATTCGGCGATGCGCGGCACCGCGGCGAGCGAGCCAAACGCCAACTCGAACGCGCCCGGCAGATACGCGGGCGAGCTTTCGTCCGCCAGCGTGAACGCTTGCTCTTCCGTCAAGCTGAACTTCTTCGTCGCGTCGTCATACGTGATGTAGCCGCCCGCGGCCTGCGATGCCAACCATTCGCGGATGTACCGCTCGTCCGTCTTGGTCTTCGCCGCCAGCTCCGCCGAAGTCAACGGACCGGTCGCCAGCGCCTTGTACAGCCCCAGCTTTTCGCCGATCACCACCATGCCGGTGTGCACAGCCGCGCCAAGGTCGCCAACAAACTGCCCCAGGAATGCGTTCAACTTCTCCATGTCTACAGCCATTTCATATCTCCTTCGTTTTGATCCATGCGCTCCGCAGAAGCGCTCAGGTTCTAGGCAGGCGCCATTCTACGCGCTTTGCCCGCACCGGAGTCCTTTGTCTGTGCTGAATTTTTTCTGACTTTTTTATACGGAGTTGTCCAGGCACCAGAAGTCGTCCAGATGGCCCAGCGCGCCGTCGCACGCAGCGGCTCCCGTAAACGACTGATGGCAATGCCCTTTAGGCGCCCACCGACGGCGGCGCCGCTCCTGCAACGATTCCTCAATGAGGATTCTCAGCAGCCAGCAGCCAAAAGCCCCTTCCGACGCAAACCGGGGCGGCTCGGAGCAGGCCCGGCGGAAGCACGATTCCACTACAGCCGTCGCAGCCTTCCTGTCACCTAACACGCGGTACGCCACGAGCATCAGCGAATCGCGGCATTTCCAGAACCGCTCCACAAATACGATGGGGTGCTCCAGAAAGTCGTCGGCGCAAAGACCGGTCCCGCACCGGTCCTCCGATTTCAATGGGAATAGCTGCAGCAGGTTCATCCTTCTCATCTCCTCACACTGTTCGAGATCGACGTTGCGAAGCTTGACGCGGCGGAAGTGCTTCGCGGGGGGGAGTGGCGGTTCGCTGGAGAATAGCCCTTCCCAATAGAAGACGACAACTAGGCCTCTAAGGTTAGCAGAGCGTCGCGGGCAAAGTTGTCAAGAATATGTCAAGAAATCCGCTTCAGAGCGCGGACCTCGCTTCCCTTCGTTTCAGGACAATCTCAGACAGATTTCAGCTTTCCCAAAGGACAAATCCTTCTTCTTCAATGCCTAATGGCGATGTACGAACGCAGTTCTGGCCAGGAGGCCTTATGACCACGCAAAGAGAGTTCACTCCCGCCCTCGCCCGCGCCATGCACTACGCCCTGAATTATTTGAATATGGTTGACGAGAATCCTGTCGCCGCGACTGTTTCTCTGCAAACTCTTCGCGAGCGGCTCTGCAAATCGCTGAATCACGATCCGCTGCCGGCGGAATCTGTAGTCGCCCAGCTTGCGCGCGATGTTGAAGGCGGCCTCAACAATTCCGTGAATGCCCGCTTTCACGCCTGGGTGATCGGAGGATGCTTGCCTTCCGCGCTTGCGGCGGATTGGCTCACCTCGACGTGGGATCAGAACGCCGGACTCTACAGCGTCAGTCCCGCTGCAGCGGTCGTTGAAGAAGCGGTTGGCGCGTGGCTCATCGATGTGTTCGGTCTGCCTGCCTCCAGCTCCTTTGCGCTCGTCACCGGCTGTCAGATGGCCCACACAACCTGTCTCGCGGCTGCCCGCACCTGGCTCTTGAAAAATCACGGATGGGACGTGGAACGCCAGGGCATGAGCGGCTCGCCGAAAATCCATGTTTTCTGCGGCGAGCGCCACTCCAGCATCGATCGCTCGCTCCGCCTGCTCGGCTTCGGCGACGATTCGTTGCACGCGCTTCCGCTCGACGCATCCGGCGCCCTGGACGCCGCCGCGCTGGAATCCGCACTGCGCGAGCACAGCGGCCAGCCCGCCATCGTCCTTCTTCAGGCCGGAGATATAAACACCGGCGGCTTCGACGATTTTGAACAATTGATTCCTGTCGCGCGCCGTTTCGGCGCCTGGGTTCACGTCGATGGCGCGTTTGGTATGTGGGCCGCCGCCAGCCCGCGCTTCGCTCCTCTTGTGCGCGGAATCGAAGGCGCGCATTCCTGGGCCACCGACGGCCACAAATGGCTCAATGTTCCGTACGATTGCGGCTACGCGTTCGTTGCGGAACGCGACGCCCATCGCGCTGCGATGAGCTATCAGGCCAGCTACGTGACCCATCAGGACGATGCGCGCGAGCCGATGGACTGGAACCCGGAATTTTCGCGCCGCGCCCGCGGCTTTGCCACCTATGCCGCTTTGCGCGAGCTCGGCCGTAACGGTTTGCGCGAGTTGATTGAACGCTGCTGCGATTGCGCCGCGACCCTGGTCGCCGCCCTCGAAGAGTTGGAAGGCGTGGAGGTGTTGAGCCGCCCCATCATCAATCAGGGACTCGTCACCTTCCCTGATTCCTCCGGAACGCCTTCCAACACTTGGACCGATCTGGTCATCGCGGAAATCGCCAGGGAAGGCACGGCGTTTTTCTCTGACACGACCACCCGCGATGGCCGCCGTGCCATGCGCATCAGCGTCTGCAACTGGCAATCCTCGCAAGAAGACGTGATCCGAACCGTCACTGCGATCGAGCGCATCCTGAGTCGCTTGCACCAACGAACACGTTGCGCGCCGCTCGTTCCTTTCGTCATCTGCGGCTGATTGCAGAGAAGCCTCGGACCGCTATTGCTTAAACTCGTACGCGCCGGATCCGATTTCTTCCACTTTTCCGCCCGGCAGCTTCACCGTTGCCGTCGTATTTGCGGGAATCTGCACTTTGAGGGTTACCGTGCCACCGGTGATTTGCCAGCTGGACGCGACCAGCCCGTACATCGTTTCGACCGATGCCTTTGCGCAGGTTAGTCCGCCTCCCGGCCGCGGCTCGATGACCATGTGTTTGTATCCCGGCTTACTTTCGTCGATCTGGATTCCCGCGACCACCCGATACATCCAATCGCCAATCGCGCCGTAGGCGTAATGATTGAACGAATTCATGTCGGGGTTCTGGAATGTGCCGTCCGGCTTGATCCCATCCCAGCGCTCCCAGATGGTGGTGGCACCCTTCGTTACGGGATATAGCCAGGACGGGTACTCCTGCCGGTTCAGCAGCATGTACGCTTCGTCGGTGTGCCCGTTGTCGCTGAGCGCTTTGCAAAGCACCGGCGTGCCGAGGAACCCCGTCGTCAGGTGACCGAACTTCTTCACGTCTGCGGCCAGCCGGTCGGCCGCCTGTTGCCGCATCGGCGCCGGAAGCAGTTCAAATTCCAGCGCCAGCGCGTACGCGGTTTGTGTGTTCGGCGAAATCCGCCCGTCCGGCGTCACAAACTCGCGCAAGAATGCCGCTTTGATCTTTTCGTCGAGCGCCGCATATTCCGCCGCATCCTCTTTCTTCCCGAGCACCGCTGCGGTCTTGGCCAGCAGATTCGTCGACCACGCGAAGTAGGCTGTCTGCAAATAATCTTTGTCCGTGGTCGCGCCCGGATAATCGGAGTCCGTCGTGGCGAATGCCAGCCAATCGCCGAAGCTGAATCCGCTGCTCCAGATGTAGCGGTCGCCCGCCTGCTTCCGCATGTAATCCACCCAAGCCTTCATGCTCGGGTATTGCTCTTCGAGGATTCGCATGTCGCCGAAGGCCTGATAGACCGTCCACGGAACTACTGTCGCCACATCCGCCCAACCCGCCGACGCCGCTTCGCCCTTCCTCGTTTCATGCGAAAGTGCATTGGGAATCACGAACGGCACCGCTCCGTCGTCTTCCTGGTCCAGCGTCAAATCCTTCAGCCACTTTGTGTAAAAGGCCGCCGTATCGTGATTGAACGAAGCGGTCGCCGCGAACACTTGTGCGTCGCCCGTCCAGCCCAGGCGCTCATCGCGCTGCGGGCAGTCCGTCGGCACGTCCAGAAAGTTTCCCTTCTGCCCCCAGAGGATGTTGTGTTCCAGCTGATTCAACAGCGCGTTCGAGCTTTCAAATGTTCCTGTACGCTCCATCGCCGAATGCACCACCACGCCGGTGAAATCCTCCGGCTTCATTTCGCCGGGCCAGCCGCTCACGGCCACGAACCGGAAACCTTGAAACGTGAAATGCGGCTGGAACACTTCCACGCCTTGCCCTTTGGTCGTGTAGCGAATGGTCTCTTTCGCCGACCGTAGATTCGCGGTGTAGAAGTTCCCCTCTTTATCCAGCACTTCCGCGTGCCGGAGCGTGATGGTTGTTCCCGCCGGTGCGGTCACGCGGAACCGTATCCAGCCGACCATGTTCTGGCCCATGTCCAGCACCGTGTCGCCTCCCGGAGTCTTGATCACTTTCGCCGGCTTGATCTCTTCGATCGCCTTGACCGGAGGGCCGGCCGGGGCAACAAGCTTCGCCTTCCCCGATTCGAGGACGCTCACGCCTTTCCAGTCCTTGTCGTCAAATCCGGCTTCGCTCCATCCGCTCTTCTCGAGCCGTGCATCATAGGTCTCGCCGTCGTAAATATCAGAAAGCAACACCGCGCCCGTCGACGCTTTCCAGGTTTCGTCGCTGCCTACGATCTCCTTGCTGCCGTCGCTGTAGGTAATCTCCAACTGCGCCAGTAATGCAACTTTCTTTCCGTACACGTTGCGCTTCTCGTTGAACGCCAAACGCCCGCGGAACCAGCCGTCGCCGAGCATCGCCGCCAGGCAATTCTTTCCGTTCTTCATCATCGCGGTCACGTCATACGTCTGGTATTGGTAGCGGAAGTCGTACGCCGTCCATCCCGGCGTGAAATACTCGTCGCCGACGCGGGCTCCGTTCAGCTGCATCTCGTACAAGCCCATTGCGCTGGCGTACAGCCGCGCCCGCGCCACCTTTTTCTTCACCGTGAATTCGCGCCGCAACATCGGCGATGGATTGGACGTCTTGTCATCTTCCACGAGGTCTGGCGTGATCCACTTCGCCTTCCAATCCGCGGGCTCCAGCAACCCAACTTCCCACCGGGCAGTGCTGCTCCACTCGGAGATATGTCCGTGATTGTCGCCCACGCGCACTTGCCAGTAGTAGATATGTCCGCTCGCGAGCGCGGGTCCGCCGTATTCCACGTGCGTCGATTCGTCGGACATTTGCTTCCCGCTTGTCCAGATTACCTTCCCTTTGGCCAATGCCGCTTCCGACTCCGCGACGCGAACCTCGTAGCTCGTCTGCAGCACATTTTTCTCGCTGCTGCTCAACTGCCAGTTCAGCCGCGGCTTGCGCACGTCAATCCCCATTGGATCGGTCTTATACTCGCAACGAAGCTTCTTCACCTCGAGCACATTGCCTTGCGCCCACACACCGCTCGCGCACACCAGTGCGGCAGCCAGCAACCACACGATTCTTTTCATCGCGTTCTCCTGGAACCCTTCTGTAACTCTATACCCGCGCGACTAAATGTGTGACATTCGGCGGTTCAACGTCGAAGTGTAGAGGCGCAGCGGTGGGTGCCCCATGGGCCGATTTTGCACCTAAGAGAAGGCTAGGCTGGTCCCGCTTTGCTCTTCAGCAGCGCGCTGATGTTCGTCGGATTCATCGGTAGCTTGCGCGGCCACACACCCGTCGCATCGAAGATCGCTGCGGCCACTGCGGGCGGCACAAGCGCGTTGGCGGCTTCCGATCCTCCGCCGAATCCCTTATCGTCGCGGGAAAGCTGCACCACCTGGATCTCCGGGGTCTCTTCCATGGTCAGAATCTTGTAGCGGCTCCAGTTCGTGCTGGTGACCCGTGCCTGATCGAACGTGATCTCTTCCTTCAGCGCTTCGCTCAATCCCATCACCACGCCGCTTCTCATGCACCGCTCCAGTTGCGGGGGTTTATGATTTTTCCCGGTTCGCCGCCGACAGGTAGTAAGGCGAGGCTACGGTGAAGATGCGTTCATTTCCGTTTGCCAACAACGTCCATTCGAGCAGCCGCGCCCGCTGGTTGTGGAGGAAGTACTCGTACCATTTTTCTTCGACAAACTCGGGGATCACCACCACGACCTGGCGATCCGGATGTTGCTTCGCCACCTCCAGGACAAACTGCACCACCGGCACGACCACGAACCGGTACGGAGAGGCCAGGATCTTCAGCGTCGGCCTCACTTCGCCGCTTTCCCGGCACGGCGAAGCCACATACCGTTCCCAATCCACCTCCAGCAGCGCCGCTTCTTCTTTTTCCCCCGGTTCGACGTGCACCCCGATGACCTCCGGCGAAATGCGCCGCGCGAACTCCAATGCCTGCTTGGTCATCTTGTTCCAGCGTTCCACGGGTACCACTACGACGGGATGTGTGACCAGTTTGCGCGGTTCCAGCGGCGTCGTGCATTGGCCCGCCACCGCGACGTTGTGATAGTGCTTCCTGATCCAATAAAACAGGCTGATCACCACTGGGATGAACAACAGCGTCAACCACGCTCCGTCGACGAATTTCGCCACCAGAACCACAACGGCCGTTACGCCGGTGACAAATGCGCCAACTCCGTTGATCAGCGCGAATTTTACCCAGCTCGGCCCCCGCGCTTTGAACCAGTGCCGCACCATACCCGCTTGTGACAACGTGAACGCCAGAAACGCTCCCACCGCGTACAGCGGAATCAACCGGTCGGTCACACCGCCGAAAATGATCAGCAGGCCCGCGGTGAGAATCGCCAGCGCCCAGATTCCATGGCCGTATACCAGGCGCCGTCCGCGCTGCCCGAAGCCGTGCGGCATGTAGTTGTTCGCGGCAAGCGCTCGCCCCAGTCTGGGGAAATCCGCAAACGCGGTGTTTGCCGAAAGCGAAAGCACCAGCAAGATGGACGCAATCGCGACGTAGTAGAACATCCCGCGCCCGAATACCGACGCAATCAGCATCGAGAGCACGCTCTGGTAGCCCGGCTGGCCCGGGTCGGTGGCCATGATCCCGTACACTCGCACCAGGTACGAAATTCCGGCCAGCATCACGCCAAGAATCGCAATGATGATCGTGAGCGTGACCTGGGCGTTCTTCACGCGCGGCTCGCGAAACGCACGCACGCCGTTGCTCACCGCCTCCACACCGGTCAGTGCCGTGCAGCCACTCGAAAACACGCGGAGCAGCAGCCAGTAGCTCACGGCGGTGGTCGCAGCAGGCACCGCTGGCAACGCGGTCACGGGGATCGGGTGCCCGTCGCTCATCGCCGTGCGGATCAAGCCGCCAATGATCGTGACCCCGAGGCTCCCGACAAAAAGATAAGTCGGAATCAGGAATGCCGTGCCGGCATCTTTCACGCCGCGCAGGTTCACGATGGTCAGAATCACCAGAATGCCGAGACACAGGCCCATGGTGTGCGGCTGAAGTCGCGGCACGGCAGAAATCAGCGCGCCGACTCCCGCGGAGATGCCCACGGCAGCCGTCAGAATGTAGTCGGCCATCAGCGCCGCGGCGGCCAGCAAGCCCCAAAATGTCCCCAGGTTGAAGCGCGCTACGGTGTACGAGCCGCCGCCGGTCGGATACGCCTCGATGGTCTGCCGGTACGAAAAATAGACAATCACCAGCAGGGTGATGATTGCCGCGCTGATCGGCACGATGTACCGCACGCCGAGCAGTCCCAGCGGAATGAGCAAACTCAGCGCCGCTTCCGGCCCGTATGCCGCGGAGCTCAACGCGTCCAGCCCGAAGATGGGGATTCCTTGCGTCGGGCCAATCTGCTCGGCGCGTTCCTCCGAACTCTTCAACGGCTTGCCAACCACCAGGTCTAGAAGATTCATCTCAGCGGCGCACACTCTTCCCGGGTATCTTTCGAACCTGAACGTTTTCTCCTGAATCCACCGGCGGTGTCAAATGAATGATGGATGACTCTCTCAACGCGACGGTTTCGGCGCGGCGCTCCACATCTCCTGTTTGATCTTCCATTCTCCCTTCGCGTTCTTGTGCAGAATCAGGAGTATATTCCCGCGCCCGTCGAATGGCTCTTTCCCCGGTGGCGGCGCCAATACCTGATGTTCGATGCCCCACTCATACGCCCAATCGCCCATCACTTGGATTTCGCGGAAATCGATCTCCATGGTTTTCATGTGATACCCGGCGATCTGCGCCACGGCTTCTTCGAAAAACTTCCCGATCGCCGCCTTCCCCTGAATCGGATCCATGCCCTGCAACAGGCTCACGCCGTCTTCCTGCCACATGGCAAGAATCGTGGCGTTATCCATTCGAAGATGCGCGGCAATGTATTTTTGGTTCCACGCTTCGATCTCTTTGCGCGCCGAATCGCCCTGCGCCCGGGTTGCGCCGCCGGGCAGAAGGGCAAGATCGAGCATCAACGCGATCATCAGCGGAAGAATGCCAGGCGTCTTCATTCGGTCCTCCAAAATGGCCATATTCTCCTACAGATCCCCGTGGCGGCAACACCAGCGTTCGCTCCGAACCGCGCCCGAGTTGACCCTCACTTCTTCTGCCTCTACCATTTCATTTGGCCCGCTCCTTCGCCCCGCGGCCCAGGAATATGATCATGCGCAAACTGTTTCTGCTCGCCGCTTTTGCCTTGCTGGCCCATTCCCTCGCCGCTCAATCCGCCGACGACGTCGTCAACCAATACATCCAGGCACGCGGCGGGCTCCAGAAAATAAAGGGCGTCAAAACGCAACGTGTCACTGGCACGGTGTCTTTCGGCCCGGGGACCGAGGGCCCCTTCCTCGTCGAACACGAGCGGCCGCTCAAACTCTATACGGAACTAACCGTCGGTGGGCAAACCATGATCCGCAGCTACGACGGCAAGAACAATGGCTGGGTCTACAATCCCTTCATCCCCAATCCCGCCGTTCAGCCGATGTCGCCCACCGATCTTGCGGCGATTTACGACGAAGCCGACTTCGACGGTCCCTTCGTCGATTACAAGGCCAAAGGCAATCAGCTCGAATTCATCGACAAAGAAGAAGTGCTGGGCAAGACCGCCTACAAAATCAAACTCAACGCCAAGTCCGGCGACCTCAGTTACTTCTATTTCGACGCGGAAACGCATCTGCTGCTTAAGTGGGAAGGCACGCGGAAAATCGGCGACAACGAGGTCAAATGGGAGGAAGTGTTCCGCGATTTCCGCGACGTCGACGGCCTCAAGTTCGCTTTCGTCATCGAAGCGCAACAGCCGGGGTCCGGCGAGCTTCAGAGAATCACCGCCGAAAAAATTGAGCTGAATATTCCCATCGACGAAGCGCACTTCGGCAAGCCGAATGTGCCCTCAACCGCGCCGCCCCCGGACGCGCCCGTTCAGCCCGCAAAACCAAACTGACGCCGCACCGATGTCTGAGCGTCCAATCGAAACGGAAGACCCGGCTCTGGGCTTGTGCGCCAACTGCCGTCACGCGCGCCAAATTGAATCGCCAAAAGGCTCGCGATTCCTGCTCTGCCAGCTTTCGCAATCCGATCCCGCCTATCCCAAGTATCCGCGGCTGCCCGTGCTTCGTTGTTCCGGCTACACGCCGGTGTCTGATCGCTAGTTCGCATCCACCGTTACTGTATTATTTATATATTTAAGAGTATACTCTGGACATACGGGAGGCCCCTCGCGATGCATCCCCTCTCTCGTCGCTCCCTCCTCGCCCTGTCGTTTGTTCTGTTCGTGCAACCCAGTTCGATCTGCCTCCCTACTTTCGCCCGGGGCGAGTCTCTGAAGATCACCAGCAATCCCCCGGGCGCGACCGTCGAACTCGATGGTGTTCCCGCCGGCACCACGCCGCTCGAGAAGGAATTCCCTGGCGGCTATTTCCATCGCACACACACGGCATGGGGCCAGCGCCTCGAGCATCCCCTGGTCGCTCGCGTTTCCCTGCCCGGCTTTGCCACTCGTGAAATCGCGCTCACCGAAGGGCCCATGGACTGGATCGATCTCCACGGGCGCCATCACGGCCAGTATTGGCTGTTCAAGTCCGATCATTTTCATGTCGACCTGGACACCATCGCCAGCACCTTCACCGGTGCGGTCGCGGCGGTCCGGTCGGAGCAGCCCGCTTCCCTCGCGCCTGAACTCTCGCTCGAGGAACTCGTGCGGCGCACCAAGCCTGCGGTCGTCTGTTTGAAAGCGTTCGATGGAATGGGCTCCGGCTTCTTTGTCACAGACACCGGTGTGATCGCCACGAATGCGCACGTCGCACGAGGTGATTCCACACTGACTGCCGTGCTCCCCTCAGGAGCGCAATTGCCCGCCAAGGTCGTTTTTATCGATCCGGACCTGGACATCGCTCTGGTAAAGGCCGATGCTCCTTCGGCGGACCTCGCATTTCCCTATCTCGCGCTGGCAGACACCTCGCTCGTGAGGCAAGGCGAATCCGTCCTTGTCATCGGCAATCCCGGCGACGCCATGCTCTTCAGCGTCACCAAAGGTATCGTCAGCGCGGTGGGGAGATTTCCCGCTGCTGGGCCCGGTACCTGGATTCAAACTGACGCGCCCATCAATCCCGGGAATTCCGGCGGGCCGCTGGTCAACAACCGTGGCGAAGTGGTCGGCATGAACACGCTGAAGGTGATCCGCAAAAACGTAAACGGCATTGGCTTTGCCCTGAGTTCGTCCGACCTGCTCGCGGTTCTGCAGCGTTTCTATCCGGGCCTCGCGCCCAATTCGCTTGCGGCAAAGGCGAAGAAGTTTGGCGATCCGCCTGCCGTCGCCCCGGATGAGGCTCTGGTGGAGACTTCCACGCCGTCGGCCGAATCGCCGGTCGTGTCACCCTCCGCTTCCTTCGGGTCCATCACCATCACATCCGTGCCGGATAGCGCGGAAATCTATGTGGACGGCAAATTCCTCGGCAATACCCCGGCCACCTTGAAGCTTCCCGCTGGGCCGCACACGATTTTGCTCAAATCCACCGGATTTCGGGATTTCACTCGCACACTGGAGCTGCCAAAATCCAGCAAGCTGTCACTGAAGGCCGATTTCACGGCGGCGGACCCGCCTAAGCAGCTTGGCCCAGCAGCATAAATGCAATTTCTAAAAGCTTTTTTCTTTGTAGGCCTTTGTCAGATCATGACCCTGAAGGGAGAATTCTACGCCACAGTTTACAATTTGGAGTTGCGCAAGCTCGCTCTATTACCGGTCCAGCAATTAAGTCGCGACTGTCAGCTTTAGTTTGAGACTGACTCCATGATTGGCATCCACTTTAAGTCGGAAACGCAGCGGGTCAAAATTTGGTGCAGAAATCTGGATGAAATAGACTCTTCGGCCGGGCACAGGAGCAAACGAGAACTTTCCTTCGGCGTCGGTCGAGGCGGAACGCAACATCGTTTTCCAATCCGAGCTGAATTCCTGCACAATTGCACCTCGTACTGGCGCGCCTGTTGGGTCTTGAATCGTTGCGCCTAAAAACTTCCCCGCTTGAACTTCAGCGAGTTCAATGACCTGATATTGTGCTTCTACTCTCATCGGAAGCCAAAGTAACGTGGCGATTGCAATTATCCTGAAAAGTCGATTCATTCCGTAAATCTAGCTCAATCGGCTGTCTGGGTTCATCAATCTTCGACAAGTCATGATGAGCGGGCCAGCCTCCCAATCACGGATCAGTGGCTGGTGAAGCCGGGAGGCATGGGCGGGGTTCCTTGCCGGGCCTCAGGCGCTATGCTAGCATCGCCTCGTTAAGAAGAGCGGACCAGGGACTTTTCGTTCTTCCTTCGCCCCGCTTACCGGGACCCAGGTAGGGCCGCGCTCTCCTTCAAAAACCTTCATCCTCGCCAGGCGCCGGCCCGCGCCTGCTTTTTTGTCGGCGGGCCATCGCTTGGTGACCTTGTCGGTCACACCTTCGCGGAGGTCTGTGATGAAAATCTATCAAACCAAGGACATCAGAAACGTTGGCATTGTAGGTCACGGCGGCACCGGAAAGACGCAACTGGTGTCGTCGTTGCTCTTCACCGCCGGGGCCACTCAGCGCTTCGGCAAAGTTGCGGATGGCAGCACCACCACCGATTGGGACGAAGAGGAGATCGCGCGCAAAATATCAATTCAAACCGGTCTTGCTTCGACGGAATGGGCTTGTACGCTCTGTGCCGGCAATACCGTGAAGATTAATCTTATTGACCTGCCTGGCTACTCCACGTTTATTACCGAAACGAAAGCCTCGCTCATCGCCGCAGACGCCGCTCTCATCACTGTCGATGCGCACGTTGGCCCGCAGGTCACCACCGAGAAAGTCTGGGATTATTGCGCCGAATACGACATTCCTCGCGCCTTTGTCCTTACCTGGATGGACCGCGAACTCTCCGATTTCGGGCGATGCATGGAATCGCTCGTCGACCTCTTTGGCCGTCACGTTATCGCCCTCCAGATGCCCATCGGCACGGAGAAGGGTTTCCGCGGCGTGGTCGATCTCGTTTCCATGAAGGCCCACCTCTATAGTCCCGATGGCGACGGCAAGGCCACCATCGAAAACATTCCGGACGCCCTGAAAGACGAAGCCGAAGAAGCCCATGAAAAACTCGTCGAAATGATCGCCGAAGGCGACGACGAGATGATGGAGGAATTCTTCCGCGAAGGCACCATTCCGATTCAAGACTTGATTCCCGCGGTGCGCAAGGCCATCGTGGCGGAAAAAATTGTTCCCGTCCTGATGATCTCTTCCACGCGCAACGTCGGCAACGCCAGCCTGCTCACCTTCCTCGCCGATGTCTTCCCGCATCCCGACGAGCACGCGCAGGTCGGCTACTCCGAACCGAACGGCAAGGGCGATCGCATCGACCGCAAGTACGACGACGCGCAACCGCCTTCGATCTTCGTGTTCAAGACGCTCGCCGACCCCTTCGCCGGCCGCATCAACTATTTCAAGGTGAAGAGCGGCGTGCTGAAGAACGACGCCACCCTTCAGAACTACAACCGCAACATTCCCGAACGCCTGCAGCACACCATGCTCGTCCAGGGCAAGCAGCTCACCGAAATTCAGGAACTGCATGCCGGCGACATCGGTGCCATTGCCAAGCTGAAGGAAACCGTCACCGGCGATACCCTCGGCGACAAAAATGCCCCCATTTATTACGCCCCGGCGAGGTTGCCCGAGCCTTCGATCACCTTCGCCGTCGAGCCCAAGACCCGCGCCGATGAGGACAAGATCGGCGTGGCCATCCACAAGATCATGGAAGAAGATCCCGCGCTGCGCTTCTCGCGCGACCCGCAAACCAAGGAATTTTTGCTTGCGGGCAACGGCCAGCAGCACGTCGAGGTCGTTGTGGCCAAGCTGCAGAAGCGCTACAACGTCCAGCTCACACTGAAACCGCCCAAGGTTCCTTATCGCGAAACCATTCGCGGCAAGGCCGATGCCGAGGGCAAGCACAAGAAACAGTCCGGCGGGCACGGCCAATTCGGCGTGTGCCGCGTGAAGTTCGAACCGATCGAACGCGGCAAAGGCATCGAGTTTGTCGACGATGTTTTCGGCGGCGCGATTCCCAAGAACTGGATCCCTTCCGTGGAACGCGGCATTCGCGAATCCGCCGCCCGCGGTTATCTCGCGGGATTCCCGGTGACCGACTTCCGCGCCATTCTCTACGACGGCAAGTATCACGATGTCGATTCGTCGGATATGGCTTTCAAGATTTCCGGTTCGCTGGCGTTTAAGGAAGCGATGAAGCAGGCTCGGCCATCGTTGCTCGAGCCGGTCATGCACGTGGAAGTCTACGCGCCTGACCAGTTCTCCGGCGATCTGATGGGCGACCTCAGCTCCCGCCGCGGGCGCATCGAAGGCAGCGAATCGCGCGGGCACAACGTCATCGTGAAAGCGCTGGTGCCCCTGGCGGAAATGCTGTCCTACGCCACGGATCTCACGTCCATGACCCAAGGCCGCGCCAGCTACTCGATGGAGTACTCGCACTACGACTACGTTCCCAGCGAACTGGCCGACAAGGTCATCGCGGCCCACAAGGCCGCCCACGGCGAAGCCCTCGTCGAAGAAGAAGCCTAGACCAACCACCATTCACGCATTCACGGCCCCGCTGGTGCATCCTCCGCCAGCGGGGCTTTTGTTTGACACGATCCCTGCTAATTGGCAGGTGGCACAGACGTGACGTCGCGAAATGGAGCTTGGGTGCGGGTTTTCTCTTCTCTTGCTGATATCTGATCGCTGATATCCGATATCCCGTTCCCCGCACCACGAATTCACTTGCTTTTGTGATTATCCTATAGTAATATTATCCATTGCATATGTGGCGCGCTGGCCGCGCCATTGGGCCCCGCTCCGGCCCGCTGCTCTTTGACAACTGAATCGGGAATCAGATCCCGCTTGTACTGCGCGTACGGTACGCCATTCTGCTTAACCTCCAACTGTTCAATCACTTCCACGCCGTATTACCGAAACAGGGGGGGTAGGGGGGCCATGTTCACCCGTCACGGCGCCGCGTCCCATTTCGGAACCCCCCGCGCATCCAGAACCTCCCTCGCCTCTCGCTGTCAACTGCCGCTTGCCTCGACTCCTTCGCACCGTTTGCCTCCCGCCTCGTTTTCCACTAACCTCCATGCCAACAGGCACGCTCAATCGGAGACATCCATGGACGAAAAAACAGATTCGCGGCGCAGAACGTTTATCCAAGGCGCTGGTGCTGCCGCAGCGATGAGCGCTGTTTCTCTTTCTTTGCCGCGCTGGGGCGGGCCTCGGCCATCGCTTACGGCGGAAGACACCGCGGCAATCCGAGCGGAAATCAAAAAACGCCACGACGAGTCATTGAAGCGCTTGCAAACCTGGATTCGTCAGCCTTCCATCGCCGCCGAGAATCGCGGCATGAACGAAGGTTGCCAGTTGATGATGGACATGCTGGACGAGGCGGGCTTTACGAACATCCGCAAAGTTCCCACCGACGGCCAGCCCGGCGTCTATGCCACGTTCGATGCCGGCGCTCCCAAAACCCTCGGCATCTACTACATGTACGATGTGAAGCAAGCTGACCCGAAGGAATGGTCCTCGCCTCCCTTCGATGCCGCGCTCGTCGATAAGCCCGGGCTGGGCAAGGTCGTCGTCGGCCGCGGCGCCGTGAATCAGAAAGGCCCCGAAGCCACGTTTCTAGCGGCGATCCACGCCCTCCGCGGCGCGGGCAAGAAGCTGCCGGTGAATTTCGTTTTTGTTGCCGAAGGCGAGGAGGAGATAGGCTCGCCGCATTTCCCCCAAGTCGTGCATACGCCGGAAATTCAGTCGGCCTTCTCGAAAAGCGTTGGCGTGTTCATGCCATTCGCCTCGCAGGATCTCGACGGCCAGGTCACTGTTTTCTACGGCGCAAAAGGCGTTGTGGAGCTTGAACTGATCTCGAGCGGCGAGAAGTGGGGACGCGGCCCGGTCCGCGATGTGCACTCCAGCAACAAGGCGCGCCTCGACAGTCCGGCGTGGCATCTGGTGGAAGCGCTCGCTTCGCTGGTCTCTAAAGATGGCAACGAAATCGCGATTGAAGGTTACGCCGCAAAGGCCAAGTCGCTGAGTGCCGCGGAAAAGAAAATGGTCGCCGACGCGGCCAAGCGCCTCGATGAGGCGAGCGCCAAGAAACAGCTCGGCGTGAGCCGCTGGATGTACGACGCCAACTTCGAGCAGGCTCTGGAAATGCTCGTCTCGCGGCCGACCATCAATATCGAAGGCTTAGTCGGCGGGTACACCGGACCGGGAGGCAAAACGATCCTGCCCGGCCGCGCGCTGGCCAAGATTGATATGCGCCTTGTGCCTGACATGACCAAAGATGGAGCCGTCGCCGCGCTGAAAGAACATCTCGCCAAGCACGGCTTTGGCGACGTCGAAGTCAACGTGACCGGCGGCTATGATCCCACTTCCACGCCGATGAACGCATCGATCTGCAAGGCGGAAGAGGCTGTCTACAAGGAAGAAGGGATCGATCCGGTCGCGCTGCCGCGCCTGGCGGGTTCCTGGCCCGGTTTCGTGTTTACCGGCGAGCCGCTCAAGCTGCCCGCGGGACATTTCGGGCTCGGTCACGGTAACGGCGCGCACGCGCCCAACGAATATTATTTGATTGAGTCCACCGAGCCGAAGCTCCGCGGCCTCGATGGCGCGACGTTCTCGTATGTCGAGTATCTCTACCAGATCGCCGCTCAGTAGGGTCGAGCCGGACTGAATGCAGGCCCGGGCCAGCGAGTTACTCGCGTTCGCCGAACGTGTAAATCAGGCTGGCCGAACCGCGCAGGTTGCTTTGCGCCTGTATCGCTAGATTCTCGTTGAAAAACGACGTGCGCAGGTAGTCGGCGCCGATGCGCACCGACCAGGAGTTCGTGATCCGGCGCTGGAAGCCCGCGCCACCGGCCCAGGCGAAGTGGTTTACGTAACCGAGCGCGGTCTGGCCTGTCGGCGTGTAGTTTACGCCGGTCTCCCGCGCCCCGCCGAGAAGCACGTGAGCATACACGTTGTACTTCCGGCCCCGAAGCGGATAGAGCACGGGTCCGCCCATGTACGTGAGCAGGTCTGCGCTGCGCCCGGATTGAAATGCATCAAACACTCGTGAGTAGCCAACGTCCAGCTTCACGCCCCAATGCCGGTTGAAGTCTGCGTTGAAGATCCCTTGGACGCCGTTCATCGCCATGGTGCCTTGCGATGGCACCTTGGCGTCTACGTAGGAATAGCCGAACCCGCCCTCCATCACCGGAGCAATACCGGCGACGATGGGCCCTTGCGCGTGAGCTAGAGGCGCCAGCAGTAGAACCAGGAGCAGAAACTTGAGCGTCGTTCTCATTCGCCGTTCGAGGGCCTCGCCTCCCTCGCCTCCGCTTCAGACACAGGCGGCCAGCCCGGTCCGTTCAGTTGGAATAGAGTGGGTCGGGAATTAAATTATAGGAACTGGCCTAGGCGGGATTCAACGAAAGAGAAGTACAGGGCCAATTTTTAAGTCTCATATTTGTTGATACTTAGACTGGGTAAGGGACCTGTCCTTTGGGCGGTGTGGGCTTGAGAGAGTGGTTTTTCGACTCATTTGGGCTAATTTCCCTTTACGTGAGTTTCGGAAGGAACATTCCCGTCTGTCGCATGTGCGAGTCGAAAGCTTCGCCGAATTCTTGCTGGAGGAACCGCTCTTCGCGCCGTGCCTTGACATAGAAGCTCGCCAAAACGATGCCCGACCCAATCCAGCCTCGCAGGTGGCCACGCACCAGCGCTGTCCCGAACATGGCGGCCAGAATGCCGGAGTAAATGGGGTGGCGAATGCGGCTATACAGCCCATTGCGGATCAGTTCGTGCCCCGCCTTCAGGGTAACCTTGCCGCTCCAGTTTGACCCTAGACTGAGGCGGGCATAGATGGCGATCCCAATCCCGAGGGCGGTAATCACCAGGCCGGTCATCCATACCGCGGGAACTTGCGGCAGGAGTCGCCTATTCAGCCAGCCCCAGTCCTTGGCCTTGCCGAACATCAGCCACAAGCCGATGCCCATCGGTATCACGTGCTGCAATCGTTCCAAGGGAGTTTCGAGCTTCTTCGCCTGCTTGCTCGTGAACCACATTAGTAGCCACACAGCCGCCAACAGCGTCCAAAGCCAGCCCGCCCACCGAGAGGCGTCTTCCGGGGTTAGCGAGTTCCAGGTCATATGCAGTCTTCGCTCCTCGCCGCGCGGCGGGCCGGTTGCCACCGGAGAAATTTCTCCCTGAAAACTACGTTCGAGTGGCTTCTTTTGTATCACTGCCGGTGCCGTGAACAAACTCCATTCGCGTCCGCCAATTTGGAAGTTGCCGCACCGCCGCATTGAGGCGAATAATTCCGCCTATGACAAAAGCTGCGCTCTCCCAACTGCGACCCCATACCCGTGCGATTCATGCCGGCGAGCCATCACGCCACGGTGTCGATGCTCCTGTTACTTCGGCGATTGTGCGTTCGTCCACCTTTGCGCTGAATTCCACGGAGGAATTGAAGCGCTGGGCGGAGGGGAAGAGTAAGGCGTACATGTACACGCGTGACGCCAATCCCACGCTGGATGCAGCCGCCAGGAAGATTGCCGCGCTCGAAGGCACGGAAGACGCCGTGGTGACTTCGTCGGGGATGGGCGCGGTTTCGAGTGCGCTGCTGAGCGTATTGAAGCAGGGCGACGAGGTGATCTCCACTTCGCAGGTATACGGCGGTGCGTACAGGCTGATGCGCGACTTTTTTCCACGCTTTGGCATCACGGTGAGGCAGGTCGATTCGTCGCTTGAGGGAATCGAGAAACTGGTGACGACGCGGACGCGCTGCCTGTATGTCGAAACACCGACGAACCCGACGCTGTATCTAGTGGATTTGCGCAAGGCGGGCGCGTTTGCGAAGAAACACAATCTCACTAGTATTGTCGACAATACGTTTGCCACGCCCATTCTTCAGAATCCCGTGGAATTCGGATTCGACATGGTTGTGCACAGCGTCACCAAGGGCCTGTCGGGCCACTCCGACTTGCTTGGCGGCGTAGTGGCCGGCAGCCACCGCCATATCCAGGGCATTCGTCACATGGTGAGCTATTTCGGCTGTGTGATGGATCCGGAGGTTGCATTCCTGTTGATGCGCGGAATCAAGACGTTGGGCGTGCGCATCGAACGGCAGTGTGACACCGCGATGCGCGTGGCGAAATTTCTGGAGAAACATCCGAGGGTAGCGAGAGTGCACTATCCTGGATTGAAATCGCACCCGCACCATGCGCTGGCCCGGCGGCAGATGCGCGGTTTCGGTTCCATGCTCGCGTTTGACGCCAAGGGTGGTTTGCCGGCGGCGCGCCGTTTTTGTGACCGCACAAAGCTTTTCATTCTGGCTGCGAGCCTCGGCGGCGTAGAGTCGCTGGTGATTCTTCCGATTTTTGGATCGCACTACAACATGAACCCGGAAGAACTGAAAAAGGCCGGAGTGACACCCGGCACGGTGCGAGTTTCGATCGGACTGGAAGATCCGCAGGACCTGATCAACGACCTGGCGAAGGCACTTCGTTAGCGGACCCGGGCTAGACCGCGGGGACAGGTTCCGGGCTCACTTCTTCCGGGAACATCGACTTCACGATGTCCTCCAGCTCATGGGCGCTCTTCACATGTTCCGGATAGTTGTGCGCCGAGAGATCGAACGAACAGTTGAAATGTGCGCGCACACCTTGCAGTTCCTCCTGGAGACGCATCGAAACGCGCTTGGCATTCAGAGTGTCGGTTTCCGGCAGGACAATCCCGAACATTTCTGGGGAAAGGCGGTAGATCGAATCTCCGGGCCGAAGCTTCCGTGACATTGCTTTGACCGCCGCGCTCAATGCCGCGTTGGGATCTTCGCCTGGTTTGCGCGACGTGCGTTTCACCTTCACGACCACGAGCGAAAGATTCTTTTCCAAGGTGAGCGCGCGGCGAAACTCCATCGAGAGGCGGTCCCAGAAGTAATTCTGGTCCGGCATGGACCTCAGCAGATCCGCGCTGGCCTGGATCTGCAACGCCACGTTGCGTTCCAATTCAGCGAGCAACTGATCTTTCAGGTTATGAAAGGTTTTCTGCCGTTCGAAGAGATAGCTCAGGAACAGCACAGTGAGCGCGCAGAAACCGAAAAACGCCACGCGTAAGGTCCACTTGTTCCCTTCCGGGTGTACGAACACCAGTGGATACATGAACGCGGCAAGACCGCATGCCAGTATGAGCACAAATACGGAGGAGAGAATCGTGAGTTGGAGCCCGCGCCGCTCCAACCGGTCGAGCTCTTGGCGATCGATCGTAGACATGGAAGCACCTGACCGCACGCACCCGACCTGCGGCCCCTAGGGCGGCGGTACTAGCTTAGATTCCGCCGTGCGTTCGTCATCATCAATAGAGGGCAGGTACCGTGTGATGAAAGAGATACACGGCCGGAGCGACATCAGACCTGCCCCAACGGGCAGTCGCCAGGCGCCTTATTGAGGATCGCTTTGCGGGGAGTATTCCGTCTGGTCCACGAACTGCGCTACCAAGCCCTTTGGACCAACAGCCCAGCCTTTTCCGCTGATGAATGTGATCGCATTCAGGTTCGGGCTGTCGATGGATGACCAGTGGACGCCGTCGCGGCTGGTCTCGGCGCCATTTGCGCCAACGGCCACGAATCCTGCGTCGAATGTGTCGACACAAGAACGGTAGCCAAGTGGCATGGCTACTGCCAAGTTCCAAGTCTTGCCCTCGTCGATTGAATACGCCGCGACTCTTTCCTTGCGGTCAGGCTCCGCATAGTCGCCGCCCACGACTACCAACGTGTCTCCAGCGCGCACAATTGAGAAGATCCCCTGTGACGCCTTGCCACTGAGAACCGGCGTTTCCGAAACGGTCCATGTTTGTCCAAGGTCTTTCGAGTGAAACACGCGGGCGGCGGCGCCACCGGTTGCGAAATAGATCTCATTCTTTCCGAAGAGCAGCAGGCTGGAGTTACTGGCGGCGAATGCCCCTTCCCCTGGCAGCGCCGCGGGCATCCGTTGCCGGGGAAGATCGCTCCAGTGCTCGCCATCTGTGGTAGTCAGCAAGAGGAACTTGCCGTCAACAGGATCACTCAAGGCAAAACAGTGGGTGGCGTCGGAGCAAATCAATGCGTCCAGGAAGAATCCCTTGCGTTTGTCGGTGTATTGCATCTTCCAGTTTTCGCCACCGTCGACCGACTTATAGAGGCGTGACTTTTGCCCATCGCCGCTCGAGATCACGTAAACGGTTTTGCCGTCGAACGTCTGCACTCCGCGAAAGTCAAGGCTCGCCGCGCCATCAATGTGGAGAGGGAGCCAGGTCTGGCCGGCGTCCGTCGATCGCAGGATGGCGCCGTTCGATCCGGTCGCCCAGAGAATGGTGCTGCTGCGATGAACCACGGCCGCGACGCCACGCAGGTTCGTATCGGTGCCGGTCGACTGAATAGTCCACCAGGAGCCGGGGGCGGGCGCGCCAAGAAGCGCAAAAATCAGCCAAAATCGCATCGTTAGCGAGTGTAGCAGGAAATACCGAGGGTTACTTCTTGACGGGAGCCGATGAAGGTGCGGTCGAGACTACGTTGCGCGCCTCGGGATGCTTGGGGCTCCAGTCTTCCGGAGGGAAAGCGACTCTCCAAAAGCTCGGCCGCGGCGAGGAAAACTCCAGTCCGATTTCGGCCTTGCCGGAACGAACTGGACCCAGGAAAACCACCTGGCACTCCTGTTCTTCCTGAGTCTGCTTGTGTTGCAATAGAACTTTGCCGCCGCTCGTTAAGCGGGTCTGCATCGGAACCAGAGCGCCGTGCGCATTGATCGCCAACGTGCTGGCTTCCTCTTCGAACGAATTGCCCTGCGCGTCGCTGCCTCGAACGCGTACGGCGACCTGCATCAGGACCCTTTGGCTGCGCCGGCGAGGACCTGGGTGATTGGGAGAGCCGGGAGTAGTGGCCATAGACGAGCCTCGACATTCCAATATACAGCCGTGCGCGCTAATGTCGAGCGGAGATCAACCAAGACGTGAGCAAAAACGCAACGCCGTCTTAAGAAATCTTAACCTGCAAGTCACAGAATTGTGGTTCAGGAGCGCTGCTCGATGGGTACGTAGGGCCGCGTCTCATGTCCCAGATAGATTTGCCGGGGCCGGGCGATCTTCTGCTCCGAATCCAGCAGCATCTCCTCCCACTGCGACACCCATCCAGACATGCGCGGGATGGCAAACAGAACCGGGAACATGGTCATAGGAAAGCCCATCGACTGGTAGATAAGTCCCGTGTAGAAGTCTACGTTGGGATACAGCTTGCGCTTGATGAAATACTCGTCTTCCAGGGCGATCCGCTCGCACTCCAGCGCGATTTCGAGCAGCGGGTTCTTGCCCATGAGATCGAATACTTCATAGGCGATACGCTTGATGATGCGGGCGCGCGGGTCATAATTCTTGTAAATGCGGTGACCGAATCCCATTAGCCGGGTCTCGCCCGCCTTCACCCGCTTGATGAAGTCCGGCACCTTCTGCACCGAGCCGATCTCCATCAGCATGCGCAATGCTTCTTCGTTAGCGCCACCGTGCAGCGGGCCGTACAGTGCGGCGGTGGCGGCGGCCGTTGCGCAGAAGGGATCGACATGGGAACTGCCCACGCAGCGGACAGTGTTTGCCGAACAATTCTGTTCGTGGTCGGCGTGGAGGATGAACAGCACATCCAAGGCTCTTTCGAGTGTCGGGTTCGGGCGGTAGCGCGTCTCACTGGTCTTGAACAGCATGTTGAGGAAATTTCCCGGATAGCTGAGTTCGTTGTCCGGGTATACATACGGCATGCCCAGCGTGTGGCGATACGAGAACGCCGCAATCGTGGGCATCTTTCCAATCAGCCTGTAGATCTGCTTCTTGCGAGCTTCCGGATCGAAAATGTGCTTGGCATCGGGATAGAACGTGGAAAGCGCCGCGATCGTGGAGATCAACATGCCCATCGGATGGGCGTCGTAATGAAAACCGTCGAGAAATTTCTTGATGCTTTCATGAATGAACGTATGGTGCGTAATCTGGTGGCGCCAGTTTGTAAGCTGGGATTCTGTGGGCAACTCGCCGTGCAGCAGCAAATAGGCCGTTTCTAGATATGTTGCCTTTTCCGCCAGCTCTTCGATCGGATATCCGCGATAGCGCAAGATGCCTTTGTCGCCGTCAATGAAGCTGATGCGGCTGATGCAGGAGGCGGTGTTGTTGAAGGCCGGATCGTAACTCATCATCCCAAAATCAGCTTCGTCCACTCGGACTTTCCGGAGATCACTCGCGCGAATGGTGTCGTTCGTGATTGGAATTTCGTAACTCTTACCTGTGCGGTTATCCGTGACGATGAGTGAGTCGTGTCGGGTTGAACCGGAGTCCACAGTGTTTGCGTTTGTCGTTGGGATGGCAGAGTCCATGCAACTTTCCCTCAATTCGGTTAGCCGGAGCGAAGCCGGGATAGGTTCCCACTTTACACCAAAGAATCAGGATGGGGAAATCGTTGGGTCACAGGAGTGAGAGGAGGGGAGAGCAGAGGAGCGTGGCAAGCCATTGGAAGGAAAAGGGCTAGCAGCGGCTCAGTATGCCTCTTGACAATAGTCGTTATAACAAATATTATGAACATGCACCTCGGAGGAGGGCCCCAATGATTACGATTCGGAAGAGCGAAGACCGCGGCCATGCCAACCACGGCTGGCTCGACACCCGCTTCACCTTTTCTTTCGCCGACTATTACGACCCGAAACACATTCATTTTCGCACCCTGCGAGTCATGAATGACGACCGCATCGCCGGTGGTGGCGGCTTTCCCACGCACCCGCACCGCGACATGGAGATCGTCACCTACGTGCTCGACGGAGCGCTGGCTCACAAAGACAGCATGGGCAATGGCTCGGTGATTCGTCCCGGCGACGTGCAGTACATGAGTGCAGGGACGGGTGTGGCGCACAGCGAGTTCAATGCGTCAAACCTCGAAACCGTGCACATGTATCAGATCTGGATGTTTCCGGATAAGAAGGACTATGAGCCGACGTACGACCAGAAGCACTATGCGGAAGAGGAGAAGAGGGGCAAGTTGCGCGTAGTGGTTTCGCCGGATGGTCGGGAGGGCTCGGTGAAGATTCGCCAGGACAACGAACTGTACGCTACAGTGCTGGCGCCCGGCGAATCCGTGAAACACGAACTGAAGCCTGAGCGGTACGCCTACGTGCAAGTGGCGCGCGGCAGTGTCACGCTAAACGGCGCGAAGCTCGAAACTGGCGACGGCGCGGCCATTTCCGCTGAGAAGGCCATCGAGTTGACCGGCGTCGACAAGGCCGAAGTTCTCCTGTTCGATCTGGCGTAACTCGGACCGGGAACAAAAGCGAAAGGGGGCGGAAGTCTTCCGCCCCCTTTTTTTCTTTGAGACTCCGGGGAAACGAATCAGGCTGTTGCCGATGGACGAGCCGTCCAAGAAGTCACCGCACAGAGCATTCCGACCACGATGGCACCGAGGAGGATAAACAATGCTGTAGCCAGCGACTCGGGCTTCGCGGTCATCAAGTAAACGATGCCGAGGGCAAGGATCGCCCTGACGCGGATCAGTGTCAAGATCATCGGATCCTGCACGAGGGCTCGGCCCTTTTCGGACAACGGCGCATCGCTCTCTGGCAGTGCCGCCCGCAGCGCTTTCATCCTCGGCAGGATAAACACGAAGCCGACTCCCAACGCAAACACGATCCCGAGCAGCGTAGCGGAGATCCATCCTTGCTTCATTCCGCCGGTCACCGATGCCAGATAGCCGCCGCTCAGAATGAGAACCAGCAAGCCGGGTCCGGAAATTGGCAGCGAGAGCCGGTAGATCCGCAGCCAGGAACGCACCTGCCCGCTCGTTGTCGAGCGGCGCAGCAGGGACGACGCGGCCCATTCCAGTCCGTAGCCTACGAATAGACCTGCCATGCCAACAAAGTGGATGAACAATCCAATCGCATAAGGTGTCATAGGCACTTAGTGTACAGCCTTTTCTACGCAGCGCATTCGGCCTGCCGGCGGGCTAACCCTTGTTGCGCTGAAATTCTCGCATGTAACTGACAAGCGTTTCGACTGATTCCAGACCGACGGCGTTGTAGAGCGAAACGCGCATCCCGCCGACGGAGCGGTGGCCCGGCGTACCGACGAGATTCGCAGCCGCTGCGCCTTTGGCGAATTCCTTTTCGATTGCTTCGTCTCCACCGGCCACACGGAACACAATGTTCATGAGCGAACGCGAAGACCTGTCTACCGGGCAGCGGTAATAGCCATTGCTCGTGTCAATCGTGTCGTAGAGCAGTTTGGCCTTCGCTTCGTTACGCTTCTGAATTCCAGGCAAACCACCCTCGGCAGCGATCCATTCGGTCACCAGTCCGAGGACGTATACCGCGAAGGTGGGCGGCGTATTATAGAGCGATTTCTCCTTAATGAAGGTGCGGTATTGCAGAGTGGTCGCCAGATTCTTGTCCGCGCGCTCGGCCAGATCCTTGCGCACAATCACGACTGTCACACCGCTCGGGCCGAGATTTTTCTGCGCGCCAGCGAAAATCAGCCCGAACTTCGACACGTCCAGCGGACGCGACGCGATGTCGGAGGACATGTCAGCGACCAACGGGGCGGAGCTTATCGGCAACGTGTGGTACTGCGTGCCTTCAATCGTGTTGTTCGTGCAGAAATACAAGTACGAGGCTTCCGGCGAGTGCTTGACCTCATCATTGCGTGGCACCCGGGTGAACTTCTCCCCTTCGGTGCTCGCGGCAATGTTGTGCAAAGTGCCCTTCTTCAGTTCGCTGATGGCTTTCGCGGTCCACGCGCCAGTGTGCAACACGTCCACGGGTTTGCCCGCCTGTGCCAGATTCATCGGCGCCATGCTGAACTGAAGACTCCCGCCACCTTGTACAAAGATCACGGCGTAGTCGTCGGGAATCGCAAGCAGTTTGCGCAGATTCGTCTCTGCGGCGTTATTGATGGCTTCGAATTCCGGCGAGCGGTGCGACATTTCCATCACCGACATGCCCGTGCCGCGATAATCGAGCAGTTCTTCGCGAATTCGTTCGAGAACCGGCAACGGTAAGGCCGCCGGACCGGCATTGAAGTTATGGGCGCGCTGAAGAGAGCGGGCAGGAACAGGCGTAATCACGTGAGTGCTACCTTTCGGGTGCGATTTGCGGTGCGTTCGTAGCAGAGAGTGCCGGGGAATGAACCGCTCAATAGAATAACAGAACTCGTGCCGTGGGCTCTTGCTCTTGGGAGTTGGCCCTTAGCTTGCACTTAGGTTTCGGGCGAGTTACCAATGACGGACGGGAATGATTCGAGTCTAAACACTGGCCGTTCTTCGATGAATAGCCGGGAACCAGAACCGCGAACCGCTGTGATGATTATGGTGGAAGCCTCGTGGGCCGACCGAAACGGAACACTGCATAAGTGCAGCGCTACGATGGAGAACACATCAAAGTCCGGCGCACGCGTTCGTCTTCGGAAGCCTATTCGGATCGGAACGAAGCTCCAGGTCCAATGGCGGTGGGAGCACTTCACCGGCACAGCGCGATATTGCCACAGCGAAGGCAAGGATTACGTAGTGGGCATTCAGAAAGACGCGGAGGAGTTTGTGCCGGCAGCCGGTGCTAAGGCGAAAGCAGTGGCAGCAGTGGAGCGCCAAGCGAAAACCGATGTGGTCACCGGGATTCCAGATCGTTCTGCGACGGAGTTCCGGAACGAGACGACGATCCGATCGAACCCGACCGAAGTGAGGACGTCCGCCATCGCGGCACCGACGCAGATAGCGTACCCCGCGAGCGAGATTCCGCTTCGGGAGATCTCCATCGATCCACCGTCGAGGGTCCCGTCATCGCCTGCACCGAAGGCGAAAGGTCTGATTCAACGCGGTACAGTTCAGCGCGGTCCATCACAAGAGGTTGGAAAGGTAGTTGAGGAGAAGATACCTATGCGGCGCAGATGGTTCGGTTTGGGGCACAGAGAAGAGAGTCAGGATGACAACACGGGAATCGTCCGTGAACTCGCCTACGACGAAGCGCTAGCGACACCGGCTCGCGCTACGGAGGCAAATCCCGAACCCGAGCAGACGGATGACTCAAACGGGATCGAACTACTTTCTATGACCGACATCTACCAGACTGCCGGCATTCGGGGACCCCGCAAGGGCTACAGCATCAACAAAGTAGTTGAAATGCTGCGTAGCGAGCACCTCCGCGGACTTTCAAAGGAAATGAAGCGAGCGTCCGTTCTCGTGGCGCTCGACGCGGCAGGAATCTCATTGGACGAAGTAGTGGAGGATGCCAAAGCGCGCGTGGAAGCCATCGATTCGTACGAGGCGAGCCAGCGCAAGCAGTTTGAAGCGCACCTGGTCCGCCGCGCCGAAGAGAATCAGCAGATCATGGCGGAACTCGAACGCGTCAAAGCGACGTACGCCGAGCGCCTGCGGCGCAACCTGGACGGCGTGGCGCGCGAAAAAGCCACGTTTGGAAATTGGCTCACGCTCAAGCAACAGGAGACCGCCAACATCACCGAAGCGCTGGAGCTTTGCACGAAATCGGCGGCCGCGGAGCCGGCAAAAACTGAGATCAATCCCACCCTGATTTCCAGTAAGCCGGTATAACCAACCTCGCCGGCTACCTGGCTGCGGACGCGGCAGCTTGCGTCACCATGGAGAACTCCACGCGACGCCGCATCGGATCGATTCGCTCGGCGCGCACACGGATGCGGTCGCCCAACTTCCAGCTCATCACGTTCACCTGGCCGCGCGTGCGTCCGCCATGGCGCCTCACGCCCCCGGCCATCCCAACGATCGCGTGATCGCGTTCGCGGTAGATGCAGCGCGCTCCGGCGGCTTCTTCGAACGCTCCGATGGGCACGAGGCCTTCGACGAATTGCTCGAATAGCTCGACAAACGCTCCATACTTCTGCACGGAAGTAATCAGTGCTTCGTACTCGTCGCCGAGATGCTGTTCCATGAATTGCGCGGTCTTCCAAGAAATCAGTTCTCGCTCGGCCGAAGCGGCACGCCGCTCGGTCTCCGAAGCTTCCGCGGCGATTTCTTCAAGGTGTCGCTGCGAATAGAGCGATGCTTCGACTCCCACGGCCGGCTTGATGAAAGAAGGGGGTTTAGCGTTGGCATTTGCGAGCGCCCATTTCAGGATGCGATGCACGATCAGGTCCGGGTAGCGACGAATGGGCGAAGTGAAATGCGTATACTCGTCGAAACCCAGCGCAAAATGCCCGAGCGGTTCCGCGGCGTAGCGGGCCTGTTTCAGCGAGCGCAACATGAGATAAGAAAGGATGCGTTCTTCGGGCTTGCCGGAAAGCTTTTCGACCAAGCGCTGGTAGTGCTGCGGCGTAATGGCAATCTCCGTGCCGGGCAGCGAAACGCGTTGCTGGCGCTCGCGACCATGGCCCCGCGTCTCCGGCCGCCCTGCTTTCGCGGGCGATGGCACCTTGCCGTGGCGCACGGTAACCTCGCGTTGATGCAAGTTCTCTACACCGAGCGAATATCCGAACGCGTGGGCCAATTCCTCGAACTCCAACACTTTCCGCGCATCCGGTTTCTCATGGACGCGGTGGAGCAACTTGAGCCCGCGATCGAGCAAAAAGTGGTCCACGGCGCGGTTTGCGGCCAGCATGAACTCTTCGATGATCCGGTGGGCCACATTGCGCTCGCTACGGCCAATATTGGTCATATGCTGTTTTTCGTCGAATTCAATTACCGGCTCGGGTAAATCGAAATCGATGGAGCCATTCTCTCCCCGACGCGCATTGAGCAATTGCGCCAGCCCCTTCATGGCGCGGAAATGGTGGTGGAGATGCGCATAACGTTCCGACATCTCAGGGTCGCCGTTCAGCACCTTGTTCACATTCGTGTAGGTCATGCGCTCGGCAGAACGAATCACGCCCGGAACCATCACGGCAGTTAGCGGCCGCCCTGCCGCGTCGAAGTGCATGATCGCGCTCATTACCAGGCGTTCCTCGCGCGGATTCAACGAGCACACGCCGTTTGAGAGTTCTTCGGGCAACATGGGCACCGCGCGGTCGATGAAATAGACGGAATTACCGCGTAACCGCGCTTCGCGATCAAGCGGCGATTCCGGCGTGACGTAGTGCGCCACGTCGGCGATGTGCACTTGCAAGAGCCAGCCGCCGTCGTCCCGGCGCTCGACATACACAGCGTCGTCGAAGTCGCGCGCCGTCTCGCCATCGATGGTTACGATCGGCAACTCACGGAAATCCTCGCGGCCGGCACGATCCGCTTCTGCAACCGGATTGGCCAACCGGTCCGCCTCTTCAGCCACTTCATTTGGGAACACATGCGGCAGGTGATGCTTGCGAATAATGATCTCGGTGTCGACGCCCAGGTCGCCGGGCCGGCCGAGGATTTCCACCATTCGTCCCGTGGGCGCTCCACCACCGCGGCCGTAATGCACTAGCTCTGCATTGACCACCGCGCCATCCAGTTTCGGAATATGCGGGAGGCGCTTGCCACGCCCAACCGACTCCGTTTTGTGCGGTAGCAGCTCTTCCCGGAGCGCCGCGGAAAGTTCGTCACCGGGTGTCAGCTCAATTTCGTGTTGCACTCGCGGATCGTACGGCACGACGACGCAGCCACGTGATGTGTATCGGAACAGTCCGACAATCGATGGATGCGCGCGCCCGATCACGCGCACGATCCGCCCCTCAGCGCGCCGCGCCGAAGGCGTGCCGCTCAACCTTGCCAGCTTGGCAATTACCGTATCGCCGTGCATGGCATCTTCAACGTAATCTTTCGGAATGAAGATGTCGCCGTCGAGATTTGGCAGTGCAACATCGGGCACCACGAAGCCGTATCCATCCTGATGCAGCACGAGCCGGCCGCGAATCTCATCGCGGGACGTCACTTTGTGCTGCGAAAATTTTTCGCCAACCTGTTCAGGAACGGTGTCCCGTTTCTTTTTGTCTGCAGGAGCCGCCGGCCTAGGGGTTTTCCTGTATAGGTAGCGCCCATGGCTCAGTTGTTCCACTAAGCCTCTGCGTTGTAGTTTTTCCAACATTCGCACCAGTGGGCCGCGTAGAGATTTCTTGACACGCAGGGATCGCGCGAGTTCTTCCAGCGCGACGGGGTCGTTTCTAACTTGCAGAAAACGAAGGACATCATCAATGCTGAGGTGAGCAGGACGAGCCATAGGGAGGGTCCCTTTCTGGGAGCGACAGGCCGTTCCCCCCGATTCTAGTCATTTTCTCAAAATTTCTTGTAACCTTTTTTTGCTCCCGCGAATTTCATAGGCAGGCCAACACACGACCGATTAGCCGCCCTCCGTCAGGCTAATCGGATTCCCCGAAAGGGGAATAACGGGGAGGCGGGAAGACCTGGACTGCCTCCCCTTCTTAATTTTTCGCATCAACTCAATCAGAAGCGTAGCCAACCCGGCGCGTGGTTGTGTGTTCGACGCAACTTGCGATATTGTGCAGGACTCGTGGTGTTGGAGGTCAGGGTGAGCTCGGGACTTCTACGACTTCGTCACACTGTAATCGCGTGTGTGTTCTTACTCCTGGCAGCATCGCGCATGCGGGCCCAGGCCGGCCCAGAGGGCGCTTCCACTGAATGGCAAGTGTGGACGAGCGGCGGCCATGCCATTAACGGCAGCACGTCGGACACTGGCGTTTGGAATCTTGGGCTGCGCTACGGACTGATTCTCACCTCGCCGCACGGCCCGGGATTCATGCGCGGGCAACTAGAGTACGCGTTCGACGTCGTCCCGGTTTGGGTCATCACGCAGAAAACCAACACCGCATACGGAGGGAGCGTCGATCCGTTCGCTTTCAAGTGGATTCTCAATTCGCCAAAGAAAGTGAAACCTTACTTCCTGATCGAAGGCGGCGCCCTTTTCACCAATACGAAAGTTCCCGAAGGAACTTCGCAGATCAATTTCACGACTGCTGCTGGCCTCGGCGCTCATATTCTGGGGGAGAAGCACAATGTTGCTGTCGAAGTCCGCTTCCAACATATCTCCAACGCTGGAATGACGAACCCGAACCCCGGCATCAATACAGTTCAGTTGCGCCTTGGCTTTGGCGCGTTTCGAAAATAGCTTATTTCGCAGCGGGCTGGTGAGAGTTAAGGAAGTCCTTCACTGTCTGCGGCATGAAGCTGGCCGTGCTGAAGGCATTGGGCAGAGAAAAATTGCCATCGCGTCGTCTACACCCGGATCAGTGTCCAGAATGACCCGGCGCGGCGTACCGGCTGCGGCCCGCGCGAATTGTGGCAGTGTGCTCGCCAGGATTGCTCCTCCCGCGCTGCCGAGAAATGCTCTGCGGGACATCTCCGAGACGGAAAACGCCATAACGCTCCTTTGCGAGCCGATCCGGAATCCGATGGCTGTGCGCGTGGCCGAATTCTACAGCACAGCAAAGCGGCTCGGAAGGTTCTTCACTTCGAGCGGGCTGCCATCGTTGACAGAGTGCCGCCGAGACCATACAGTTTTTGCGAACCCAGATTGAATCTGTCGGCCCGGGACAGCCCTTGATCGAGCGGCTCTTCGCTTTATCTGCCAACCAAACTACGATTCGCCGCGAACTTCTCGGCGGCTTCACCACTTTCCTGACGATGGCATACATCATCGTGGTGAACGCCTAGGTACTGTCGCAATCAGGTATTCCCGCGGACGGAGTCGTGTTCGCCACGTGTGTCGCGTCGGCCGTTGCCACACTGGTAATGGGTTTGTACGCGAATTACCCGATCGCACTTGCCCCGGGCATGTCCCTCAACGCCTATTTCACCTTTACGGTCTGCCTTGGCATGCAGGTCCCCTGGCGCACCGCGCTTGGCGCTGTGTTTCTCTCCGGTGTACTTTTCGTGCTGCTCACCGTCACCCAGATCCGCGAGCAGATTGTTAACGGTATTCCGCATGGCCTGAAACACGCGACCGCCGGCGGCATAGGCATGTTCATCGCGTTTGTCGGCTTGCGCGGTGCGAGGCTAGTAGTCGCGAATCCAGCCACGTTTGTCAGTCTAGGCAATTTCGCCGACCCACAAGTGCAAGCTGCATGCCTCGGCGTGTTGCTGACGCTCATCCTGATGGTTCGACGGGTGAACGGCGCCATTCTGCTCGGCATTCTCGGAACAACGCTGTTTGGGATCGCCCGTGGATTGGCGCACTGGCCCGCTACGGTCTTGGCGCTCCCCAATCCACGCGCCACTTTTCTGCAGTTCGACATCAAGGGCGCGCTGCATCTTGGCCTCGCCGAAATTATCTTCATTTTCTTGTTCGTCGACTTGTTCGATAACGTCGGCACGATGGTGGGCGTCTGCGAACAGGGCGGCTTCATGAAGGATGGAAAGATTCCACGGGTCGGGCGCGCCTTGTTGGCGGATGGCATCGGCACCATGTTTGGCGCCATGACTGGTACATCGACGGTCACGAGCTACATTGAAAGCGCCGCCGGAGTGGCTGCAGGCGCGCGGACGGGGCTAAGCAATGTCATGGTAGCCGGAATGTTCCTGGTGGCCATGTTCTTCTCGCCGGTCGCAGCCGCAATTCCCGCGTTCGCCACGGCGCCCGCACTGATTCTTGTGGGCGCACTCATGACAGAGTCTATCGCCCAAGTCGAATGGAAGGAATTCAGCGAGGCCTTCCCCGCTTTCGTCACGCTAATCGTCACGCCGCTGACGTTCAGCATCGCCACAGGCTTGAGTTTGGGTGTGATCTCGTACACCATCTCGAAGCTCGCCGCAGGAAAACACCGGGAAGTCAGCCTATTGCTGTGGCTGCTGACCATACTGTTCATCGCGAGATATGCGTATCTGGCCGCAGAATAATCCGCGCCGGTGGTGTGGGGAATAGCAAGGGAGTGGTGCCCGGAAGAGGACTCGAACCTCCACGACCGTAAGGCCACTAGCTCCTGAAGCTAGCGCGTCTGCCAGTTCCGCCATCCGGGCACAAGGGCCTGAAAACGAGGTATTTTCCATTTTGAGGGCCTTGGCCGGGTTTGTCAACGAACCGCGGAGGCTTGGGTCGCTACGCCTTTCCGTAGAAATGCTACGAAGTGCAGGTGTCTGCCACACACGAGGGACACTGGGAAAGGATAAAGCGGGACTTGTGCCGTCCAACTGGCCGTAGCCAACTGGCAGGACTGGAAATCATCCTTCCACTTTGCCAGGCACTGGTAATTCGCGGGAATCGCAACGCCGTGAGGGCGATTGCCGACCCAATCCATGACTCGAAGCGCTTGATTGTCCCACCAGCTCTCACTCAGGTGATCCTTGATCAGCACACCCACGCGGCACGTACGGCAAGCTTCGCGGAGCATCACCGCGATGTCCGGCGTGTGATGAAGTACGTCCACGAACATGCAGATATCCACAGAAGAATCCGGGAAGGGAAAGCTCTTGCCGTTATACGCTGTGGATGGAATTCGACACGTGGCCCGAGGCGATATCTCGATTCCCTGAACGGATATGTCAGGCCTGAGCTTCTTCATCAAACTGGCCACTGTGCCATCGCCGCATCCGACATCCAGTACCGAGGCCGCGGGAGGGAGCTGTTGTGCGAGTAGTTCGGCCAACACGCGGGTGCGCCTGCCAAAAACCAATGAGCCGTGAAGACGGCCAACCCAGGAAATTGGCCAAGATGGAGGCGCAGCATCTGTCATCGCGATAAACGCCCTCAGTGAATCTCGTAGTCGCCGATATATGTGCCCCGGCTGATGCCGAGCATGCTCAGGAAAAACGACGAAAAAATGACCTGCATTCCGAGAAACAGCCACATGGCCCAGAACAGGACATAGCGGACTTCGAACAACTGCCCGAAGCCACCAGACATCCATTTCCAGGAAATCCAAGCGCAGCCTGAGAATCCAATCAGAAACATCACGGCGCCAACAATCAGTCCGGTTTCAAGCGTGATGCGTTTTAGAATGCGCTTTAATGACACAGTGCCACGATCGAACCGCGACGCATAGCTGAACACCTTGGCAAATGCCCCGATCGAAAGGATCTGCGCGCCAATCAAAGTAAAGATGACACCAAACACCATTGTATGGACATCAAGCGTTACTCTTGGGGTAACCTTCAAAGGGCCTGGCAACAAGCACGCGACAATTATCAAACCAAGAATCATCAGTAGTCCACCGGGAACAAGATACAGCCAGTTCGGCGCGTACATCAGGATGAACCTCAAGCTGCGCCATCCGTCGCGGAAGCTGCGCAAATGAGGGGGCCGTCCTCGTTTGTCGGGCCACAATATGATCGGAATCTCCGAGATGCGCGCCTCGATCTGGCTGGCTTTAATGACAAATTCGAGTGCGAACTCCATTCCTGAGCTGCGCAGGTCAAGCTTGTCATACAACGAACGGCGAAAACCTCGCATTCCGCAGTAGCAATCGCCCGCACCTGTACCGAAGAGGGTGTTGATCAGCCACGTCAGACCCGGATTTCCGAAATATCGGTGAAGAGGAGGCATGGCTCCGGGCTTGACTCCACCCGCAAAACGATTTCCCATGACGAGATCGAAATCCTGGTTCAGCCTTTGGACGAAATTGGGTACTTCGCTGAAGTCATAACTGTCATCCGCATCTCCCATGATGACGTAGGTCCCGCGGGATGTGGCAATACCCGCCTTGAGCGCCGCGCCGTACCCTCGCTCTTTCACGTGGACGACGCGCGCGCCATGTGATTCGGCTATTTCGATCGAACCGTCCGTTGATCCGTTGTCTGCCACGATTACCTCGCCGCGGAGGCCAGATTTCTGGAGAGCTCCTTGCGCCTTCCCAATGCAGAAGCTCAGTGAATTTGCCTCGTTCAGACAGGGAATGACGACCGACACGTCAAGTTGGTCGCTCATCCGGCCGGCTTCAGAGAGGATTCGAACGTCGGTGGACTTTGGCTCGGAGTCGAAATTCATATGCGGCAGTATGAGACTACAGTGATACGGGCTCTCGGGGCATCGGACTGGGTGCGGAATTACCCGCATACTTCTGCTAAACTACTGTATCATAATGGCTTCATCGCAAGATTCCATCCAAGCGGCAGAGCCCCGGGATGGTCTCGTTGCTCCCCCAGCGGACCCATGGGAGGCAGCTTACCTTCGGTTTGAAACGCCCGACCAGGAAATTCAGAAATTCCTCACGCGTCTGCAACGGCTTGGCGCCGCCGACTGGCCGAAGAAGACGAGTATCGTCGAACTTTTTTGTGGACGAGGCAACGGAATGCGGGCCTGGGAACGCCTGGGTTTTCACAACGTAGAGGGAGTGGATCTGTCGCCCCGCTTGATCGCGCAATACAACGGACCGTTCCCGTGCCATGTGGCTGATTGCCGGGAACTCCCGTTCGCCTCTGGCAGCAAGGACGCGGCGGTTGTGCAAGGCGGATTGCACCACCTAGCGCAGTTGCCCGAGGATCTTGACCGGACCTTGGGAGAGATCCGGCGAGTCCTGAGGAGTGAAGGGCGAGTGCTATTCGTCGAGCCCTGGCGCACACCTTTTCTGATGTTTATTCATTTTGTCGCGGAAAAGCGGATCGTCCGCCGCCTCTCCACGAAAGTCGACGCATTGTCGACGATGATTCATTATGAAAGGCAAACCTACGAGCGGTGGCTGGATCAGCCGGAATTGATTTTGAGCGTCGCCAGAAGACATTTCGTTACGCTGCGCGAATCGTTTGCTTGGGGCAAATGGAGTTTCGTAGGCGAGCCGCGGCCGTAAACCCAAAGCCTGTCTCCTGAACTTGTGCGTGCGAACAAGTCAAGGAGCTGGGGTGAGTGAGTGGAGATAATAGGGCGTATCCCCGAGCTGGGTCCAACCCTGGCGGATACACCCAAGCGGCGGGTTCTTCACGAGCACAGCCACCGAGCCGGTTTTCCGAAACGCGTCAAACACTCGATCCTGAGTAGCCTGGTCTCCCTCCCAGAACAGACCCTCCTGCCCTAGTGGTAGCTCGGCGGCGACTTTAACATTCGCTAGGCGGGCCCAGTGATTCTGTCCCGCCGTCGCGATAACCGCGAGCCGGTCTCCCGGTTTTAACCCGATTCCTGCAAGAGACTGCGCCACGTCCCAATGGACGTTTCGCATCCCCCGCATGGTGAGCAAGTCGCTGGCGAAGGACTTGGCGGTCTTTGCGCCCGTGAAGAGCAACGCCGCTAAAACAACGGCGTGAACAATCCGTTTGGATATTCCGGAAGATGCCGACACCGCGGCGGCAAACAAAGCAAGCCATATGAAAACGATAAAAGGAGCGACATACCTGTTCTCGGTCAACACCAGAGCATAGGCGATACAGGCAGCACATGGCGCCACCCACAAAAGCCAGATACGGGCCAAGGCGGAGAGGATTTCGCGGAATTGGGCGCGGAGGACAAAAATGACGAGAAGACCAACAGCAAATTCAGACTGGACCAGGAGAATTGCGTAGAAGGTGCCGACAGACTGACGCAGAATCCTGAGTTGGCCACCAATATTGAAATGCGACTGCACGCCATCCGCCCAGTACGACAAGTCGTAGAAAGGAGGATATGAGCCACTCACGGGCCCGGCAAATTCGAATACACGGGGCGCCGACAGAACCTCTCGTGTCGGATGTTTAGGGATGCCGCTATGGTTTTCACCCTGCCAGAAAGCAATCTGATCGATGGGGTTGATGCACATCGCATAGGCGATCTTGCCTACGTCCCCAAAAGTGAAACGCTGCTTGGCTCGCGACAACACTGCGACGAACGGGCAGCTCACCAGAGCGAAGACGATCAACGCAACTGCGGTTCGCGTCGCGCTCTGGCGAAATTGTCCTCCCACCCAAAAAGCGCATGCTAGGAAAACAAAACTGAACGGGAAGTAGAACGATTTCGTCAAATACGCCAGACCCATAATGAGCCCAAGTAATGCGAAATCCCGCCAGCCCTCGGGTCGCTGGGCAATTCGTAGAAGTAATCCAACTGCGAGGTACGAGACGACGCACACCCAGACGTCAGGAGTCACCGGCTCCATGGTCAGGACATAAAGCATGGTCGAAAAAAACAATCCGTAACCGAGCAACCACCAATGAGCTTCTTGTAACAGAGAGTCCTTTGGCGCGTCTCCGGTGTGCCCGAGAAACGTCAGGAAGATCCTAAAAAAGAACTCAAAGGAGCGCAACGCAATCAACAGTCCAGCGAAGTTCAACAGATGAAAGACGGTCGTATCCCAACGACCGGAAAAGTGAAAGATCTTCATCAACACAGCAAGCAACCACGACACCATCGGACTCCAGTAGGCGTTGATGGCTTGGTTGTAGTCGCCACGAAGATAATTGGTCGCGACATCCAAGTAAGAATTACCGTCGGAAATAATCGCGAACCGGAAAGCCCAGGCCTGAACGAAGCCGACAATCCCGGTCGCTAGCCAGGCGACCAACCGGATGATGGATTGGGTTCTCTGGGGATCCGCGTCAAGCTGCGCTTCCGAATCAGACGCGGAGTAGCTGATCGTGTCTTGTGGCATAGCGTGCTTCGCAATTCTAACCCGGGTTGCCCGAAATTCCGGCAAATGTTGAGGCTAAAAGTCAGATCTTACGATTGCGCTTGTGAGCGGGTTTTGCTACTTTCCTCGCCACCATATCCGAGGCGTCAACTTGCCCGCGATTCCGAAGTGGCTCGTCTCTTCCTCAGGCCCAGGGCATGCCGAACTCGCGCCGTCCTGTTCACAAACACTTCCCACATCGCAGTTTTGGCTAGTTGGAGCTCTTTGCGATAGCGCACGCGGCGGATTCGTCCGTCAGGCATCAGCTCATGGGTGACGTCGAGCATGGTGTAGGCGTTGCTGGCGCCTCCTGAAAGCTGATGGTTTCTTTCGGCTTCCTTACCGCGCCACACCTGATCGGCCCCGCCGGGCACGTGGTTGTAATCGTGGTTCTGATGCAATAGCGGTGAGACAAGAGAGAGATCGATAACCGGCAAATTTTGGTCGCGCACAGCCTTGATCAACCAGTGGTCATACCATAGGCGTCCGATGGCGAAAGCAGGAACTTTTGGATACATCCCCTTGGGAAAGGTGAATATGTCGATTGAGGTGTAATGTCCATCTGCGCCCGTTTCTGCCACCCGCCGCCGCACGCTGGCTTCCCAATCGCCGGTAAAGTCCAAAGACTCACAAATGTCCACATTGATTCGTTTCGATACGGCTAGTGACTTCGGCATTTCGCGCAGCACAATTTCCATCGCGCGCAGAAAGTCGTCGCGCAAAATGATATCCGCATTCACATAGCACATATGCGGATGACTCGCGACGGCTTCCGCCTTGCCGAACAGGTCATCCAGCAGCGGCGCACCGAATTCGTTGACCGTTACGTCGGAGATGTGGCGTAGTTGCAACTCCTCGGCCATTTCGGAGGTGCCTTCGTCTCTGCCAAAGAGAACGATTTCTACGTGAGGTCTTAGCCTGGACCAGCTCGTAATGGCATTCCGCTGGATCGTGCCAATGTGGCCGCGAAAGGCTTTCGGAATGGAGAAGATCGTTAACATTCATTCCCGACGAGAGCGTAAAAGTAGGCGGGTTCAGCTCATCCATTTGATGATACAACATCTCAGGGGGAGCATTGGTTTTGTGCTGCAAATTACAGGTTCTTGGGTATCTCTCCGGGCCACGCGACGAAGTTTCCGTCTACGGTATCCCCAGTCAGTTCAAAACGTTGCAGAGTACCATCCTGGTTGATGGTATGCCACTCGTACTCACGCTCTTTTAGATGGGTGATGATCTCCTTGGCCGGATAGCCCCACGGTTCGGTGCGGATATCTTGCACCTCGGCCAGGATTATCGGCCGGGGCCTCTGGGTGAGTAACTTCTCGGCGCCCTTCAAAACGCCGAGTTCGCCGCCCTCTACATCGAGCTTGACGAAGTGAATAGGCGCGATCGAATGATCGGCCATCCATCGATCCAGTGTGGTGATTGGAACCCTTACCGGCGAGCTGGAACCACCGGAACTGGGCGGCCGCAAGCTGTTGCAGCCTGTCTCGCCCTTGTCGACCACATGGAGAACACACTCGCCTTCCTGATCGCCCAGAGCCAGACCTTCTGTTCGCACATTGCGGCAGTGATTCAATGCCAGGTTCTTGCGCAAAGCCGCATTCTCTCTCGGTGAAGGCTCGAAGGAAATGACCGCACCCTGTGGGCCGACGCAGCGTGACGCAAGGAGCGTATACACGCCGTGGTGCGCCCCGATGTCCAGAACGGTCTGACCGGCTCCCAAAATGCGCCCTGCGAAAGCCAACTCCGCAAGCTCGAAATTGCCCTGTATTAACGCTGCACTGACGTAATCGGAACCGGCCCAAAACCACATCCCAAATGGCAATCGGACGGGAAACCGGAAACCGGGTGCTTTCGCCTGAATCCGCAACGCTATCGAATAGTATTGGTGCAACAATGGGCGCCGCAAGAAACGCGCCACGCGGTGCCATCCGGACTGCGGCGGCAGGACGAAACTTGTTTTCCCGGGCGCGGTAGGAATACTCATGGTCTTTCTCACGAATCTATCGATACAACTTCGAGCCTCGAGGGAATATTTAGGAAGCCCGCAAATTCGTCCCTGTAGTGCGTAACCGGTACTGTCACCACATGCATTGGCGGGGTGCACTCCCAATCGTCAATGCGCGTCGCGCCGTCGAATAACGACACGCGCCACGAGTACACGCCGGGCCGCAGCGGCAGAGCCGGCAACATATACCTCAGTTCGTGCAGGCCGGGTTTGAGAGTTAAGCCGTCGGCGGCGTTGCCCCATAGCAAATGGCGATCCTGGTCGTAGAGCGCAATGCCGTGGTGCACGTTGAAGAGCGGATGGTTCACGCGCAAGACGAAGCTGAACGAAGTTTCGCCTTCGCCGGGCAGCACGTGATCTTCCAAACGATTCTTTCCGGTCAATTGCCAGCGTAGAAACTGCGCGGCCCCGGCGACCTCGCGTTCGTCGTCCCCACGGCTCGCGCCCATCTCTTCCTCGTAGGCGCTCACTGTAACTGCCGTTGGCCCCTCCCGCCGCAAGGCGCCCGCATCGAGCCAAAGCACCCGGTTACACAGCCGTCGAATCTGGTTAAGCTGGTGGCTGACCAGGATGACTGTTCGCCCCGCGCGCGCTACGTCACCCATTTTCCCCAAACACTTCTTTTGGAATCGGATATCGCCCACAGCGAGAACTTCATCGACCAGCAGAATTTCCGGCTCCAGATGCGCTGCTACGGCAAACGCCAGCCGCACATACATACCGCTCGAATAGTGCTTCACCGGCGTATCGATGAATTGTTCCAGTTCAGCAAACGCCACGATTTGGTCGAACTTGCGCGAGATCTCCTGCCTGGTCATGCCCAGAATCGCACCGCTGAGGAATGCATTCTCGCGTCCAGTCAACTCAGGGTGAAACCCTGTGCCCACTTCGAGCAGGCTCCCCACACGGCCGTGAATCTCCGCCCACCCTTCGGTCGGCCGCGTAATCCGCGAGAGGATCTTGAGCAGCGTAGTCTTTCCGGATCCGTTTCGGCCGATCAGGCCCAGAACCTCACCCTCTTTGATCTCCAGCGACACACCTTTCAAGGCCCAAAACATTTCCTGGCGGTTGCGCTGAAACAATTTCGTCGGCGAACGAAACGCGGCGGCAAGCTTATCGCGCAAGAGTCCACTTTGCGCCAAGCCGCGCTGGTAACGCTTGCTTAATCCTTCGCCGGCGATGGCCGTCGTGGTCATACTCTGTCAGCAATGCTCCCTTCCATGCGATTGAAGAAGATCAACCCCCCAAAGACGAGTAACACCACCATCGAACTCGATGCGATCAACACCGAGCTCGGTGCCTGGCCGTGGCCCGTCAGTGCCCAACGAAACCCTTCTATCACCCCCGCCATCGGATTCAGCCCGTAGATCCAGCGAAAGCGCTCGGGAACCATCGAGCTAGGGTATGCCACCGGCGATGCCAGCATCCAGAATTGCGTCAGAAATGGAATCAGATACTTTACGTCCCGATATAGCGCGTTCAGGGCAGAGAGCCATAAACCGACGCCCAGGGCTGTCAAGGTGGCCAGCAGCAGAAACAAAGGGAGCAACGCCACGGTTATGCCGGGCCTAAGTCCATAAGACAGCGTAAAAATCAGGAGCACGATGAAACCAATGGAAAAGTCCACGAGACCCGAGAGCACCGCGGAAAATGGAAGAATCAGTCGCGGAAAATAGACCTTGGTAATGACACGCTGATTTTCCACAACGATATTCGTCGCGTTCACCAGTGAATAGGAGAAATACATCCAGGGAACCACCGCCGCGAAATAAAACACCTGATACGGCAGGCCCTGCGAGGGAAGCTTAGCGAGTTTGCCGAAGAATAACGTGAAAACCAGCATGGTCAGGAGCGGCTGAAGAATCACCCACACGACGCCGATGGCAGTCTGCTTGTAGCGGATCTTCACATCGCGCCAGACCAGGAAATACAGGAGTTCGCGGTAGTCCCACAGTTCCTTCAACCGAAGATTGAACCAGCCGCGCGGCGGTTCGATGCGTATCACCTGAGCAGCGGCGGCGCTTTGCTCCGCAAGGGGAGGCGCGGCCGCCGGTTTTGAGGTTACGGATGCCATTTGGCAAAGCACGTCAAGAGAAATGGTCGCAGTGCGACGAAACACTCGCATCTATGGTACCGAAAATCGCAAGGTCTGTACCTACAGTGGAGAAGGTAACGTTCGCGAGGGCCACTATTCTCCGGGTCTCTTTTGTTGCTCGATGTCGCGCTCCTCAATCTGCCGCATCAAGTCGCTGCGGCGGAAGAGGTACGCGCGAAGGTGAGCGGTTAGCTGATTAGGGACTGTCGTGAACTGGTTGATGGCCGCCTCACGGAACGAGATCGGACCGCGCGCCGGAATCAGGTGCGTCCCCCATTGGTAGATCAAACCCAGGTTCCAGAGAACAAAGCATGCCAACAAGACGGACTCGACCGCAATCGCGGTTGCCGGCCGCGAGAACCATCCCGCAATCTGCTTCAGCAAAAATGCCAGGCCAAGAATGAACATTGCCGTTAGGGATATGAAAAACCGGTTCCCGTAAGACGAGATTCCCGCCCAATCCGGATACGTCGCCATAAAGAGATAAAAAGCCGTCGCACCGGCAACCAGCGGCATACCCACCTTGGGCACACGCCACGCAAAGAGTCCCAAGCCCACTACTGCGAATGCCACAAGCGGCGTCCATGATATCAACCCATGATTTGCGGAAAACAACACTGAAAAGAATACAGGCGAATCCCACAGGAAATGACTAAGCGGGAGATACCCCGTCTCGAACGGCCCCCCATACACCACCCAGCGCGACAAGAACGTCGGCATCATCGCCCCCAGGACTACCGCACCAAACAGGAGATGATGTCCCGCCAACCTCGCCACCGCTTTCGTCGGCCCCGCACCTGATAGCGGCAGTCTTGCGTATTGGGCCACAGCCTCAATCGCCAGAATGACGACCAGCATAAGGTTAGCGTAGTAAACATTCAGCATCAGCCCTACGATCAACCCGAGGACTACCCACTGTGCCAGATTCCGTTCGCCTCTCGTCGCGTCCCAATACCAAAGAAAGAGCGTACACATGAACGCCGAATGCGCGTGGGACCACGATGGATTGAAATACATGTACACGGGCAGCGAGCTTGCGCCCCAAATGGCCACCGTGGCGAGAAACGCCCAGACGTCGCCAACGTATTTCCTCGCCAGTCGATAGGAGATCAGCAACCCCAGAAAGCCAAACAGACAGGTTGAGAGCGCCATGGCGAAGCGGTACGGTGCTGAATACCCATCCGCGGCGACCTGCGCTCCTACTGCGCGCGCCAGCAGCACGCCACCGTGCGCAACCAGCAGGAAGGGGGACCATAACAACGCGGGACCGACGGTAAAGTGATTGTCCAGATGACCCGTCACAGTGCGAAACTTCGGCCTGGGTTGGCCGTTATCGTCGCACCGAATCTCCCGAAAGCTCTGGTTGGCGGATTGATAGTCGTAAGTAAAATCCAGATTGTGGTTGATTAGAGGCGCTCGTGCGTAAGCATAATAGCCGACGCCATCGCCCCGCACCCACGGGTTCACCAAAGGCAGGCTCGCCAGGAAAATCACCAGCAACACGCGTTCAGGGCGACGCGATTGGTTATTGGGATTCAAGCTTTATCCACGCGGCGGGCAGGCGAATTCGTCGTCCCCCGACCCCCAAATATTCTCCAAAGACCTGGCATACCATTTGCACGACAAACCGGCAGAAAAGCACGAAGGAATACTTACCACAAAGGTATTAATTAGTTCAAAGTTCAAGCGTAAGTACGCTTAGCCACGGGCGAGGAGCTCATTGGCTCATCACTTTGCCGGTAATAGCCAGCAACTCGGTCAATGATCTCGGCAAGGCTCGTCGTCGGCCGGAAACCGGTGAACGCCACAAGCTTATCGATGCAGGGTACCCGCCTCATCATGTCTTCGAATCCGGGTTCGTACGCCCGATCATACGGCACATAGTGAATGGCTGACGAGCTGTTCGTGCGTTGCTTCACGGCCTTAGCGAGATCCTCGATCGTGATCTCTTCGGTATTTCCGATATTCACGACCTCGCCGAGCGCCTTTTCCAACGGGAGCAGTCTCAACAAACCTTCCACGGTGTCACGTACGTCGCAGAAACAGCGCGACTGTTTGCCGTCACCGTAAACTTCGATGGGCGCATTTTCGAGTGCGCGCTTGACGAAATTCGGCAGCACCATGCCATACCGCCCGGTTTGCCGAGGCCCCACGGTATTGAAAAACCGAACCACAATCACCGGCTGCTTCTTTTCTTTCCAGTAGGAAATCGCCAGGAATTCGTCCAACGCCTTCGATGCCGCGTAGCTCCAGCGTCCTTTTGTCGTGGGGCCCAGAACCAGGTCTGCATCTTCATGAAAAGGAACCTGGGTATTCTTGCCGTACACTTCCGACGTCGAGGCCAACAGCACCAGCTTCTTTTTCTTCGACGCGGCGTCCAAGATCAGCTGTGTGCCGTTAACGTTGGTTTCAATCGTCCGTACGGGGCTCTCGACAATCAGCTTCACGCCTACTGCCGCGGCCAAGTGGATTATCACATCTGCGTCGTCCACCAGCTCCGCAAGCAGTTGTTTATTCTCGATGCCGTCGAGGTGGTATTGCAGTCGCTCTGACCCCTTCAGGTGCCGGATATTTTCCATGCTGCCTGTAGACAGATTGTCGAGCAGCACCACGCGATCGCCCCGTTCCAACAGCCGTTCAGCGAGGTGAGATCCAATGAATCCTGCACCGCCCGTGATTAGGTATCGCAAAACGCCCTCCTAGAGTTTGTCTGAGTCATCCAGGTCCAAATCGGAGGCCGGCACTGGCGAATGAGGGCGAGCTGTTGCTTCATCACGAGTAGTATCCAACGCTTCCTGCGGACCGTAACCGTAGGAATACGGATAATACCGGTAGGAATAGTAATAGTCGGGCGCGCTTGCATCCACGGCGTTCAGCACCACGCCCAACAGGTGGCACTTCACACTCGTCAGAAGATCGCGCGTCCGCGTAAACGCTTCCTTCGGCGTCTCGCCACTACGCACCACCAGCAGCACGCCGTCTGTTTGCACCGACAGAACCACAGCGTCAGTCGCTGCCATAATCGGCGGGGAGTCAATCACCACAAACTTGAACTTGGTGCGCAGCTCGGCGATACCTTCCGAGAGCTTGTGGGACGAAAGCAGGTCCGCCGGATTGGGTGGCAGCGGCCCAGTTGGGATGGCTGCCAGATTTGGAATCTGCGGGTGCGGAACCGTAACCAAATCCAGCGAAGAAACACCTGCCAGGTACGAGCTCAATCCCGCATACTTGCCGGTTCCGAGATTTAGCAAGCGGCCAACGCCAGGTTTGCGTAGGTCCGCGTCGACCAAGACCGTACTGTCGCCCAGTTGCGCCAGCGTGACCGCGAGGTTTGCCGCCGCGGTGGTCTTGCCTTCCCGCGGCAAGGCACTCGTCACCAGAATGACTTGCGGCGGGCGCTCGGGCTGAGACAACAGCAAGGCCGTCCGGAGCGCGCGGAACGCCTCGGACATTTGCGATTTCGGCAAGTGCTGCGCTACCAGCTCGATTCGTTTCTCATGGCCGTTAGACGAACCGCCTTTCAATACACCCGCTCGTTTACCGGCTCCCGGGCCCTCGCCAAACGCCGGCACCACTGCCAGGGAAGGCAGCCGCGCTAGTGTCTCGATATCGTCAGGAGTCTTCACGGTGTTGTCCAGATACTCGCGCAATAGCGCCAACCCGATGCCGCCTACCAGACCAACGACAATCGCCAGGGCGATGTTCCGTGTCTTCGCGGGCCGCGCCGGAGTCGTGGGCACCATGGCGGGGTCCATGATCCGTATGTTCGAAGACTTCAAACCCTGGGAAATCTGGGCTTCCTTCAGTTTCGTCTGCAAGCTGTCATAGAGTGATTTGTTTGTCTCGGCTTCGCGCTTCAGCACGTTGTATTCGATCATCTTCTCCGACATCGAGGCCACTTCCGCCTTTTGCTGATCGAGCGCCCGGGAAAGCAGTTCTTCGTGCTGCTTGGCTTCGCGATAGTCACTTTCCAATTGCGCGACAATGCCCTTGCGCTCGCGCAACATTTGATCGTCCAAGTCTTTCATCTGCGCTTGCAGCCGCTGGACCTTCGGAAAGTTCGGTCCATATTGATTGACCGCGTCGGTATATTGAACCGATAAGTCAGCGCGCTTCTTCTGCATATCCTGCAGAATGGCGTTATCCCGAATCTCTGGAACTGCATCTACGTCGCCGGCCTTGGCATATTCGTAAAGAGCCTGCTTCTTGAGACTGTCGCTCTGTGCGTCGGTCAGTTCCTTGTTCAAATCGACCAGGCGCTGCGTGGTGACGTTATTGCTCTTGGACTCATCCACGGTCCAGATCTGGTAATTCCGTTCGTACGCGATACGCGCGTCCTCTGAGCGTCGCACCTTCACGCTCAGCTCGTCCAACTCCTCCTCAAGGAACTTTGACGCGGCCGTGGTGGCCTCGTATCGGGCCTTGTAGTTCTGCTCGATGTAGTCTTTCAAATGTTCATTGAGCATATGCGAAGCGGTCTGAGGGTTGGTCGACTCGAATGTGACGTCCAGCAGGCGCGTGTTCGGAATCCGCCGGACGCCAAGGCTGCCGAGAAACGCTCCCACTTCCGGTGGAAGCTTCTGGTCGGCCAGTGAACCCGTGGCAATCGCATCACTGCGGCTTTCCGAAGACGAGTTGGGATCGATGCCGAATCTCGTCCGGCGAACCGTCTGTAGAGCGAGGGTCTCACTTGTCAGAATGCGCGACTGCGTCTCGATATAGTTGTCGAGATCCATCATGAAGTCGTACGAATCCGTGCCTTGAAACGGCAGGATATTGGAACTCTCTCGATCGATCTCAATCTTCGCGCTGGCCACGTACACCGGTTTCATGCGAAAGGTGGCAATCGTTACGATGGTCACCACTGCGAGCAGGAACGAGAGAATCAGCCATTGATGCTTTCGCAGAATCAGCAGGTAATCGTATAGGTGCGGCTCTCGCGGTGAGAGCTCAATCGTGGGGATTCGTGAGCTGGACGGCAGGATTGCGACGCTCGAAACACCGGAATCACGTGCTACGATTTTAGACTCGTCTGCCATTCTCGCTCTTTCTAGTGATACGAAACCCTGTAAATGGCCACCGCCGTAGCGACGGCCACTGCAATCTGAACGATTTGAATCAAGGCGGCTTTGGCCTTGCTCTCGGGAACGTACAGAATATCGCTCGCCCGCATCTGCAGGTCTTCCGATTGGAACTTGAGCACCTTGCCGAGATGTACGGGTGTTTCCGTCTGTTTGCCTTGCGGGTCCTTGCGAATGATCACGGCCTGGTCCATCTTCGCCACTTTTGTGGTGCCGCCTGCCAGTGAGAGCACCTTGATCGTGGTCAGCTGCGCCCGGTCGGTCGACAGTACGTACCCCCCGGGCTTGTTCACCGCTCCCAGCACATAAATGATCCCCGCATGCGGCACCGTAACCACATCTCCCGCCTGCAACTGAATATTGTTCTTCATATCGCCGGACTCGAGCAGGTCGTTCAAACTAACAGTGATCAGATTGCTCGATTGAGTCGCATGCAAGTCGGTTGCGGGAGAGCCACTCTGGTCTTTCGCTGTGGCTGGGCCGAACGCGTTGCCCGGACTTTGCGGGCCGGAGTCGACGGCGGGTGCAGAGTTTCGATCCTGTGCTGCAGGCTCAGTGGAACTGGCAGCCCCGGGGGCGGCCTCGGGCATCGGCGGGGGCGTCTCCACCGGAACAAAGCTCGCCGACCGCAACCGCGTCACTATAATCGTGTCGCCCGCGTCATTTGTGATTCCACCCGCTTCCGCCAGCGCCTCTAACAGAGTCACGCCCCTGTCCGCTTCATAGACCATTGGATGCTGGACCGCTCCGACGATCGTGATCGGACGGCTGCGGTGTTCCTTGACGCTCACACCGACTTCCGGGTGAGACACCAGTCCGTTTGCCTGGAGAACATCCGCAATCATTTGCTCCGCTTGCAATTCGCTCAGACCGGCAACGTGCAACCGGGTTGGTACCAACGGCATGCTGATCGTGCCGTTCTGGCTGACGCGCACCTCCCTCGTCAGCTCGGGCACATCGAACACCGAGATGCTCAACAGGTCGCCACTGCCTATCGTGTATTCGTGGGGTGCGATTTTGTAAGATTCACCGAACGAGCGGATCTTGTCGTTTGTTTCCTGCTGCGTGCCGACAACGATAGCCTCTTGCGCCGACACACTCGAGGCACTGTGGAAAAACAATACAAAACCAATGCAGGACACAAGATACCGCATGCCCCTGAGCCACACGAAGACCCTCAAGATGAACAACCCCCTTGCGTCATTATACCGTTTGCCAGTCATGCTTGAGCCTACTGTTTTCGTATGCGTCTACGCTCCGAATGAGGGCGACCGTTGGATACCCCTGGAAGGGCCGGCTGCAGGCGGGCAGTTGCCATATGCGCCGAAACAAAAAACATCAGGGCGTTGGCTGGGATATGGAGGTTAAAGTCTACCAGACTGTGCACCAGGATCCCAACGCAAGCGATTAACCCAGATAGGTTCAGTGACGCGCCGAATGAGGTTCCTAGCTCAGATTGCGCTCCCATCGAATTGAGCAGCAATAAGCCTAGAAACCAGGCACAGCAAGTCCCACCCAGAACTCCCGTCTCCGCTAATGCTTCCAGGTAGTCGTTATGTGCATGGTTGACCACCTTCCCGTCATAAAGCGAATCGTAGGGTGGAAAGACCATCTCAAAAGTGCCTAGGCCCGTTCCGACGAGCGGATGATCCAGGAAGAGTCTCCACGTGTCTTGCCGCATGGCGCTGCGCTTGCCGGTGCTGACTTCCAGCGATTGAATCCCTGAAAAACGTTGCAACATCTGCTGTACACCGATCCACGACACCGCCATCATGGCGCAGAGCACAACGATTCCGCCCACGATCATGCCGCGCCCGTGCATTCGTCTCACCAGAAGCAGGAGCACCAGCACGACGATCTGTACCGCAAGACTGATGATCCCGCCCCGGGAAGCGGATAGCAGTAGCGCCACGAGCGGCACTACCGCGAATAGCCCCACCAAGAACAGCCGTTCGCGCCGAACCTTTCCCAGCACCAGCGGCACCAATGCCACTGGAATCACCATTTCCACGAATCCCGCGAAATGATTGCGGTTGACATATGGCCCGAACGGCAGGCCTCCGGAGCGCATGGTCCGGAACCAGTACAGTTTCCCGTTGAACGTCAGGTACTGCAGGATCGCAAAGATCGAAACCAAAAATCCTAGCGACATCGCAAACCAGAGGAAGCCCCGCCAATGACTCGTTCTCGTATATGACTGCGACATCAAAAAAACCACAATCATGTAAAGCACCAACAACTGCAAGTCCGACCGCGTGTAATACCTCGAGGCCGTCAGGCGGAACACCCATTGCACCACGACCAACAGCGCGAACGCGCACAACGGCAGAAATTCCGGCGGGATCACCAGTTGTTCGGATTTCCTTCGATAAATACGCAATGCCCAGAGCACGAGCAGCATCGCGGCACCGACTTGCAGCACGGCTTGAGCCCACTCCTCCACCGCGCCGAACGCAAGCACGCCGAATGTCAGCAGTATACAAATCCCCACGCGGACGAATCTCATGGCTTGTGGGTCCCTGCGGGCTTTGGCACCAGATTCACATCGTCCACCCAAGCCGTGCCGGATATGCGTACTTCCGGGCTGTCGCTGGGTTCTCGGCTGACACAGATCTGTGCGAGGTGCGTGTCTGGCGGAGACGTCCAGTCCATTTCCACTTCCGTCCAGGGGTTCGTACCGTGGATTTCGCGGGAATCGGTGACTTCTGTCTTTCCCGGCCGGAAGGCCCGCAGACGGAACTGGACTCCGTTTTCCGTGGTGATGTCTCTAGTCTTGAACCAGCCCGAAAAATAGTAATTCGTGTTCGGCTGCACGTTCGCAAAGGTGCATGCCGCATCCAGGTTGGGATTGTGCTTGCCGTCGAAGGAAAGCCGCAACGACTGCTGTCCTCCACCGCTGGTGTGTTCGGACTTGTCGAACCCGATGCTGACCCCTTGATCGATCGGGCGGAATCCCCAGCTATACGCCGACCCGTTTACTCCGGACTCAAAGCTTGGATCCCAAATTGCGGAAAGTTGTGGCTGGAGCAGCGGCGGCAAGTTCATCGTGGCCACGCCTTCATCCCACACTCGCCGCGCTTCGAGGTACTCGCGATCCTGCATGAGCGGCATCGCCAGACTGTCTACGTCCCGAAACGTCAGCTTCGGGTGGAGGGTCACCAGTGCATTCCAAACGGTCTGCGCCACAGCGAGTTGCTTCGCGTCCGCCGCGCTTTGGATGACATGCAGATACACAGTTTCTTGTGGGGGCAGAAGCTCGTCCAGGATTTGCTGTACGTTTGGGTTGGACCGGTACGCCCGGGAGAACGCCGCAGCCGCGCGATTCGGATCTGCGGCAATCGCGCGCTTCAGTTCCGAATACGCCAAAGTCTGGTCGCCCTGCCGCAACAAGAAGTTTCCATAGCGCCAGGAGACATCCGCCGAAACCGAATAGCTCCTTTTCGCCTCGCGAAACGCGCGACGTGCCTCGTCGTCCTCGCCTTCTAATTCGTACGCAGTCCCGAGATCCATCCACGCATCCGTGTAGAGTGGGTCTAGAGAGATGGCCTTTTCGTAGAGCTGCTTCGCCAAGTCGGAGCTAGGGTTCTCAAGATTGTATTCGTGAAAACGCGCCAGGGTGTACCAATACACCGGGTTTCCGGGCTCCAACCGGGTTGCCAATTCCAAGCGCCTTTGCGTGGTTCCTTCCGCTCCGTAGCGCGCCACCGCTGCACGCACTGAATAAAAACAGAGCCATGCCCCTACCAGAACCGACACCAACACTACCAAAGCACGCGCGAGGGAATCAGACAAACGAAGGATCATCGAGACTAACTGTGCCTAGTCAAAGGAAAGGATGCAAGAATAAATTGGAAAGTAGGAGGGCGGGCACTGTTCCATTCTGGAACGCTATTTCCCTCCGTGCCCCACTTCTTCTCCCCTCCCTCTTCGCCTCACGTCAATTCCTAACCGCTTGATTTTCTGGTTCAGCGTCGAGAGAGGAATCAAAAACCGTTCCGCGGCTTCTGTCTGATTCCATCCGCAGCGCTCCAGCATATCTACGATGATGCGCCGCTCCACTTCATCCATGATCTGGAACAGCGAAGGATTGGGGTTGTCCGCTGCTGTACGGGCACCCGGTTCACCAGGCAGCGGCGGCAGGAATTCGGAGAGCTGCAGTCGCACGCCTCGCACAATTTCCTTGCTCCGGATGGCGTCAGGCAGCAAATCAAAATCAACGCGTTCCTGCGTGGAAAGCACAACCGCGCGCTCTACCACGTTTTCCAATTCGCGCACGTTCCCTGGCCAGTCATAATCCATCAGCAATTTCATTGCGCCAGGCGTGAAGTGTCGTAACGGTTTGGCATTCTCACTACAGAACCGCTCCAGAAAATGTGCCAGCAGCAAAGGTACATCCTCGCGGCGTTCGCGCAACGGCGGCAATTGCAGGTGAATCACATTCAAGCGGTGGTACAGGTCTTCGCGGAACCGGCCTTCTTTCACCAGCGAGAGCAAGTCCACATTCGAAGCCGCCACGATTCGCACGTCGACTTTGATCTGTTCCGTGCCGCCCAGCCGCATGAATTCACGTTCCTGAATTACTCGCAGCAGTTTGGCCTGCGTCTCCGGACTCACGGTGGCAATTTCGTCGAAGAAGATCGTGCCCTGGTCAGCGACTTCGAACAGCCCTTTTTTGGAAGCGACGGCGCTCGTAAATGCGCCTTTCACGTGACCAAAGAGCTGCGATTCCAGCAGATCCACCGGGATCGATCCCGTATTGACAGGCACAAACGCTTTATCGGCTCGCGTCGACGCGGAATGAATCGCCTTGGCAATCAGTTCCTTGCCGGTGCCGCTTTCTCCGCTGATCAGCACGGTCGAGCGCGACGGAGCCACCTGTGCCACCAGGTCGAGCAGCGCGAGCATCTTCTCGCTCTTTCCCACGATGTTCGGGAAATTGAACCGCTGCTTGAGGGCCCGCTTCAGTTGCAGGTTTTCGTCACGGAGCCTTCGGGCTTCCACAGCCTGGGCTACTTGCGCCAGCAGTTCGTCGTTGGACCATGGCTTGGTGATGTAGTCCATCGCGCCGCTCTTGAACGCAGCGCGCGCCATCTCGATGGAGCCGTACGCGGTGATCAGAACGATCGGCAGATGCGGATCCTGCCGCCGCACGTCTTTCAACAGTTCAATTCCGTTTCGGTCTGGCAGGCTGACGTCCAGCAACATCAAGTCGAATGGCCGCTCTTCCAGGCGCGTGAGGCCAGACAGCGCCGTCTCCGCGCTCGCCACCTGATAGCCTTCCGTTGTCAACAGAAGCTCCAGGCCCTCCCGAATTTCGGACTCGTCATCGACGACGAGAATCGATCCCTTAGACATGAACCGCTTTCCTCACTGCCGGTAACTCCACGTGAAACGATGTACCCCTTCCCGGTGTCGACCGCACGTCGATTTTTCCGGCATGCTCCTTGATGATTCCGTAACTTACGCTCAGTCCCAGTCCCGTCCCCCGCCCGCCGGGTTTGGTGGTAAAGAACGGGTCAAAGATCTTGTGGATGTGCTCGCGGGAGATTCCGTTACCTGTATCCGCAACTTCAATTTCCACGCTGCCGTTATGGGCGCCCGTCCTGACTTCCAGCATTCCTCCCGTGGGCATGGCGTCACGCGCGTTCAGAAATAGATTCAGAAAGACCTGCTGTAGCTTGTTCGCCGAGCCGCGGACGGCGGGTAGTCCGTCGCTCAATTGCTTCACCACCTGAATTTGCGACGTCTTCAGCGGGTGCGCGACCAGCGACAACGTTTCTTCCACCACGCGATTCACGTCTACGTCCGATAAATCCCCGTGCCCCGTGCGCGAAAAATTCAATAGATTATTGACGATCTCGCTCGCCCGGAACGTCTGCTTCACAATTTTCTCGATGATCGCGTGCCGCGGATCCCCCTCCGGCATTTGCTTGGCCAACATCTGGATATAGTTCGAGATCACGGCCAGCGGCGTGTTCACCTCATGCGCGACGCCCGCGGCCAGCAGCCCGAGCGACGTCAGTTTCTCCGTCTGCGTCATCTGTTCTTCCATGCGCTCGCGTTGCGTCACATCGTCGAACAGCAGCAACCGTCCGATCTTTTCGCCGGATTTGCCCACCAGCGGCGTGATCGAAACATTCAGCACCACATTTCGTCCCTGGTGCTCGAGCCGGTGCTTGTAGATTCCCGTGATCTGCTCGTCGTCCCCGCGCGACTCAATCTCCGCCACAAGATCCAAAGGCAGCAACTCGCCGAACCGTTTCCCGACCGCGTCATCGCGTCTCACGCCGATCAGTTCTTCCATCCGCGAATTCCACGCATCCACACGGCTTTCCAGGTCCACTGCCAGCACGCCCACATTTAAGGATTCCACGATGTTTTCGCTGAAGTCCTTCAGGCGCGCGACCTCCAGCGCCTTCTGCTCCAGCGACGAATACAGTTGGGAATTGTCGAGTGCGATGGCCACGTAACCGGCGATCGTCTGCACCAGCTCAACGTCTTCGCTGGAGAGATAGTCGCCGTCGACCGTTTTTCCAAGACCCAGCACCGCCACAGTGTGCTCGCGAATCCGGCAAGGAATAAAATAATTCAACTCGAGTTGTTCCAGCGTGCGCCGCACCGAATCGCTCACGTCGCGGGCGCTGCGCGGCGACTCGAAGAATATCGGCCCGCTGACGAATTCCGGCCGGGAAGGCGCAATGAAACTCAGATCAAGCGATTCACTCAGCCGCACGCCCATGGAACGCGCAAGCCTCATTTCGCCGGGCCGCTGCGGGTCCTCCACGAAGATTGCTAACCGGTCCACCAACAGCGTTTGCGAAACGCGGTCCATCACCGAGCCCAACATCGGCTCCAGACGCACTTCGTTCGTCAACGTGCGCCCGAACTCAATCAGCGTGCGCCGGTAATTTAGCCGGTCGCGGTAGAAAAAGCGGTCCAAACGCGCCTGAATGAATTCCCGGAACGGCTGGAACAGAAAGGCCGCCACCACGATCGCGATCATGCCGCCGACCGGCCCGCTCGTCTGCGCGTGGAAAATCTCCGCAATCAGCGCAACCACCGCGAAATAAACCGACGCTACCGCTGCGGTTGCCGCCGTGTACGCCAAGCCGCGCTTAAAGATGATGTCGACGTCCATCAACCTGTAGCGAATCACCGCGTAGCCGAAGCACAGCGGGATCAGCACCAGGCTCAACGCAGAGAACTGCATCCACGGCTTGACTGCCGCGTCGAACACGTACGGCAGGATGTAGAACACGGTGAATGGCATACTGCCTGCGAGCGTGCCGCCCGTCAGCCACTTCAACTGTTGGCGCAGCACGCCGGAACGCGTCCGGCGATAGCTCAGATAAAACGCCAAACCCGCCGCTACGAAATACAATCCGAGGAAGCCGATTTCGATCTGATCGAGTGTCACCCGCGAGCGCGTCGTCGGCACAAAGCCAAACGCGTTGAGCGCGGTCGCCAGGTGGATCAGCAGCAGTATCAGCGGCGCGGAGTATACCGCCGCAATCTTCAGCAGCCACTTCCGTTCAGAGGAAGCGCGGTCCGGAAAGACCAGCGCAAAGTGCAGCAACAACGTTGGCGCAAGCAAGCGCGCCACCACGCTTGACCAATATACTTCCAGGTCAAACGCATCCAGCTTTCCACTGTACTGGAACGAATACAGGATGAACGACACCAGGCAGAACACGTAAAAGTGCACGGCCCGCGGCGCGTTCCACCTTCGCACAAAGATGAATAGCCCAATGAAGAGATACAGCAACCCAACCACACGCAGGTAGTTTTCCACCGTGATTGGCTTGTGCGGCGGCTTGGTGATTAACCGCGCTTCGAATTCTTCCCCGTCCCTTGAAAGCTTGTAGCGTAATTGCGCCCACTGCCCCGCTCGGAACAGCCGCCGTGCCACCGAAGCGGCGCTGGGCACCGGCACGTCATTGATGGCTATGAGACGATCCCCGGTGCGGATCCCGGAGTCTGAGGCAGGTGAGTCCGCCGCGACCTTCCACGCTTCGATACCATCGGACGTGTCTGTCCACGCCACACCGTCATCGACCAGGTCATAGCGGGAGCGCTGCAGGAAATTCAGCCACGCAAAGATCACCGCCGCTAGCGTCGCTAACGCCAGGACGACAGCTCCTACGCTGACACGGAGGCTTTCCTTCATACCAAGGGTCCCACCACTCGCCTTAGTTGAGGTTGTATGCAGCAAGTCCCTTTCCAATCTTTAATATACTTCCATCTGAATAAGGTACGCTAATTCATCACTATACGGCGGACTGGGGAGTGAAGCGCCTCCAAGTTCCACTTTCTGGTAGGTGGGATACAACTTTCCAGAACCCGGGTTGCCCTCTAAAACTGCAGGCTCAAGCCGCCCCGGAAGCTTCGGAATGCCGGCACCAACACGATTTGCCCGTCTGCCGACGCCATCGACACGTAGCCTTGGGCCAGCAAGTTGTCGCATTCCGCGTTTGCTTCCCACCGCCCAAGAATCGTCCAAGGCAGCGGTTGCCGGATTCCGACGTGTAAATAGGGGGACACGTCGTACAGGCTTTCGCCGTAGGGATCGACACGAGAAAGCGCTGTTCCACTAATCCATTTATAGCCGGCCGTCACTCTTGTTCCGCTCAACGGAATTCTGCTGCTCATCTTCAGCGCCGCTGACTGTCGGGGCATTGTCCGCAATGCATCACGCAGTGGGCCCTCTGGAGTGGCGACCGGCGCCAATGCTCCCGAAAAAGCATAAATCGCGGTCAACTCCAGATCATCGCTGATGCGCTCTCGCAAAGCCGCCCGCACTCCCCAAGTCACCGACGAGCCGCCGTCATAGGCGAATCCCCGGGAATAGAAATCCTGGAAATATTCGCCGCCCGGCAGGTCGTTGACCTTGCCAAACAGCGCCACGTGCGAGTTGTCATCGTGGAACCCGGCGAACTGGAACACATTCCGTGCCCCGAACTTCCGCTCTACTGCCAATTCTTCATGCCGGCCGTTTTCGAGAACCGGCTTGCCGTTGTGCCATAACAACGCCGGGAATGAATCGAGCTGATCTAACGCAGTCGCCAGGATGGAAGGCGAGCGGTCGTTCATCAGATTCGACTGGGCGTTTTCCGCATATTCGACGTCAGCCGGCAAAGAGACATACAACGCATCGACGTACCAGTTCGGCGTCAATCGCGTTTCCCAGTTCACACGGGGCCGAAGGTTCCACGCCGACGAACCTGCCCCCACTAAGACGAACTCGCCGCCAACCCGTAGGATGTTGTCGTCGCCTATATTTATCGTGCCGCTCTGTTCCAGACGCACGCCGCGGAATACTGGTCCATCCGGACCGATTTTCGATTCCCGCAAGACCATAGTGCTCCGCGGGCCGTTCTGCACTGCCCCGGTCGGCAACCACATGATTGCCAGTCCGCCTGAAGGGGCGTCGCTGTCATAGCTGACTTGACCGGCAAAAACGACGTGGTTATCGCGGTCGATTCGCTGGTCATACGCAAACGCCGTTCCCGGCGAAGAATCGATGTTCGAAACGGAGCCAGGCCGCCGCGCGCCCCCCGTGATGTCTACTCGGCCGAGCTGCCTCCCTCGCCCGGTGTCCGCGATCACCGTGGACGCGTCATCGGTCTCCTCTTCGCGCCACTGCAGAATCGGCCGCATGGCCGAAGTCGACCGCAGCACCCATTTCCAGTCATCCGCTTCGACCGGGGCATTCGCAGGCGCGCGCCGCAGCGTTTCAATCGAGGCATACAACGATTCCAACTCAATGCGAACGACGGTCGTCAGATTGGATGTGATTTGGATGTGCTTTTCGAATGCCGGCAGGAATCCCGCCAGCGTGACTCGCACCGTGTACAGGCCTGGTTGCAGGTTTTCTGCCCGGAAGATGCCTTGTGTGTTGGTGAGTAGTTGACGCGCGGCTATGATTCCGGGAGCTTCAGCGAGCAACTCAACCGTTGCACCCAGCTGGGGCACCCCGCCCGAATCTTTCACCACGCCCGAGATGATTCCCAACGTTCCCGCAGGAGGCTTCGCTCGATTTTGCGCGGCGGCAGGAGGTGCACTCGCGCACACACCCAGGGTGGTAGCGAGTAGCACTCCGAAGCACAGGAGTGGTCCGTGCCTCACCCGATTACCTCCCCGGCGTGACGTTAGCCGCAGCCTTCTGATCCACTGGAGCCTTGATCGTAAAATCCGCTGTCCTGGAAATCGTGGCCTGCGCCACCTTATCCGTCGCGCTGACGTCCAGAGTATACTTTCCAGGCGTCAGGGTGGCTAGAGGCAAAAGCCGCTCAAGCGTAACCTGATCCCCGGTTTGCTTCATGTCCGCCGTGGTCTCTTTAAACTGCATCACCTGCTGGTCGCCCTTCTTGACCGTATATACAAATGTCGCGTCGGTCTTGTGCGTTTTCTCGTCGGGCTTCAGGTTGTAGACCTGCATGTAGATGCCGAGTTTGTCCGCGGGCGTGAAATCCCCGTCCAGCCGAGGCCGAACTTTCGAGGAACCCAGTACGAACTGTCCCGTGCCTACCTGCTTCGCGGGCACGTGTTGGATTTGGTCCGCCAGGATCAGCGAACTCGCCTCCAGCGTGTCGTCGTTGTAGCGCGGAACCGCCAGCCGTGTGTTAACCGCACCGACATTGCCGCTACTCACATCTTTGACAACCAGGTCCAACCGGTACAGCCCGGGCCGCAACGGAAGAGACTTCTGATAGATGGACATCTGTTTCACGGCAAGCTGAAACAGAGAATCCGGGAAGTCTTTCGTCACCGAATCCTCGAACGTCTGTATGACCTTTCCGGTCAGCGAGCTCACCCGTCCGAAGATGTTCAGCTCCGCCGAATGCACTCCATCTTTCGCTTTGAAAGAGAGTTGGTTGTTCGGAACCTGCACAGTGATCGGCACGAGAGCCGTGTCGCTCGTTACTTTCAGGAAATCAGTCTGGTAGGAGAACTTGAGCTGGTCGCGTACCATGCGCGAGGTGACGATTGCTTCCAGGTCCTTATATTTCACTTCCGGCGGCCGATTCACCTTGGCATAGAGTTCCAGCCGGTTGAATTCGTTCAAGCTGGATGGCGTTCCGCCAAGCGTTGTCGGCAGGGTCATGCCGTCCGAGCGCGTAAAGCGGTCAGCCTTCGACGCCATGCCCATCGATTCCATCAAGCTCAAGCCAGCGCCCGGCACGTGCAGTAACGCGTCCTTTTCCCCGGGGTCCATCGTCAGGTGATATTCACCTGAGCCGCTGGGATCCACGAATTCCAGTTCGACGTTTTCTTGAATACCTTCCAGATAGCGGTACCGCCACCGTTCCCACGCGTATGTTGTCGTGGAGCCGCCGCCTTCGTCCATTGGCCGGTCGTATGTTCCGCCTGTGGGATGCGATTCGATTTCATCTGGCTTGCCCCAGATGATATAGATCCGGCCCCGATCCGTCTTCCATCCCGGAATACCCGATGCGAAGTGCTCGTTCGCGTACGCGATCCGGCGGTAGTGCTCTTCCTTGAAATCGTTGTCCGGCAAGTCCGGGTTGGAGCTTCGGCGCAGCCAGAACGCCTCGATGAACTGCTCGCGCTCTTCGTTCGTTTCCAATTGCAAGAATGCCTGTCGCTCTTCCGGCGAGATGATATAGACGACATCCTCGTTGAGCCACGTCTTGTAGGGCGTGTCCAACTCCTTGAGCGTCTTCTTCATCTTCTGCTTTTGCTCTTTGGTCAGCTTCTGGTTTTGAGGAATCTCCGCGGGATTAGGAGCAGTGGAGGGAGGAGGAGTCTGAGATTGGGACTGCTGCGCGGAAGCTGGCAAGGAAACAAGCGCCAAGGCAGTCAGAAAGGCGGAAAACTTCTTAATGGTCATGGACATTGCAGACACCCTTACGACGTTCGATTTTAATCCCCCGTCCGAACGGCGTCAAACCCGGAATCCTGCTCATTCAAAAACACTTGGTCGATATACGTTAGACGGGCTGCCGGTCGACAGAGTTGCCCCCAATCATTCTGCCAATGGGAATCCAAGCGGCAGTCGGTCAAACGGCTCCCTACGCCAGGCAAGACATGAATCAGGACTAGCTTTGTAACTGGAAGGAAAGGCTTTATTGGATTCGCCCGGGCTTCTGCTCGCTACCAATCAGGTTTTCGAATATCGCCAACACGTGCCGCCGGTATTCGATCATTCGTATGAACACTCCCCGCAGTTGGGGTTCGCGCTCGGCGTCCCGGTGCCATTTCGCTAGCACCGCCGCCGGCACTTCGATGTCGCGCCGGAGCTGCTCGGGCGGATGGCCGCGGAGAAACAGCCCGTAGAAAAACGCGGCTTCCCGTTGCGGAAACTCAAGGTCCGTGAGAATCTCGGTCGGCAATGAAGCGATCGTCGCCATAGCGAAAGGGCAGTGTACCCAAAACTTTTCCGGCGTCAAGTAGAACCGCGGTTTTTCTGCCGCCTGGCAGTCAATCCCCCATACAACGCACGGCCGCTTGACCTGCTCTAACCGGACATAGGATGCTGAAGCATATGCCGAGGTTACCAAGGTCAATTGTGGGCAAAGCGGTCGGGCGTTTCCTGCGCTTTGGAATGCTCCGAGGGCTACGCTCGGTTGAAATTGATCCGGAGGATTTCCGCAAACACCTCGCACAAAAGCATGGATTGTGGGTTCCGCATTTCGGCCGGATGAGAGACGTGCCGATTGAGAAGCTCGATGCGATCGCCGAGCGCATGATTCATGACTCGCAGCGGCTGGCCATGGCGCAGGGTGCGGGCTTCGGTCTGGGAGGGATGATCACCGTTCTGCCGGATGCGGGATTCCTGACCGTCATCACCCTTCGCCTGATTCAGAAACTGTGCCTGCTTTACGGCTTTGAAGAGAACGGCACAGAAAGACGCCTGCAAATGTGGATGGCTGCGGGAGCCGCGGCCGGGATCGATTTCAGCAAGGATCTGGCTGAAAAGCAGATGATCGAGAAGTTGGCACCGAAGATTGCCGGACGCCTTGCCGTCCGCATCGGTGAAGAGAGCGCGGAGAAGTGGGTCGGCCGTTTGGTGCCGCTCGCGAGTTCCGCCATCGGTGGCGCGCTGAACTACACCTTCGTGAAAGCCTGGGGCCGGCGTGTGCAAAAACATCTCCGCGACAAACATCTGGCGGAGCGTGGCGGCGGCTTCACGGCAAACGTGGTTCCGATCGCGGTGCGTTAAGCGCGGGTGGGCAGCCGGGTATCCCATGGTCACGGCGCACAGTTCTTCTTCCTTCACGCTCGGCGTCAATTACCCCTGGCAGAACTATGGTGGAGATTTCGGCTGCGTCAACGGCACGCATGGCGGCGTCAGCTTGCCCGCACATCGCGAAGCGCTTCTGCAAGAATTTGCGCGCATCCGCGAAACCGGGGCCAGCGTGGTGCGGTGGTTCGTGTTCGGGGATGGCCGCGGCGGTTTCCATTGTGAGAACGGAATTCCGCGGCGTCCCGACGAACTTCTATTCAAGGATGTTTCCGCGGCGTTGGAAATCGCCAAGCAGACTCAGCTACAAATCTGTTTTTCCCTGATTGACTTCCTCTGGCTCCAGGAGCACGCGGGGAAACGTGCGGCTCATGCCCACGAGCACGTGCTGCATTTCGCCGCGGGACGCGAAGCGTTCCTGCAAAACGTGCTCAATCCCTTGTTCCGCGAGTTCCGGGCCGATCCAGCCATCTTCGCGTGGGAAATCGCGAACGAGCCGGAGTGGGCCATCCGCGAATTTCACCCAGTGCCCGAGGCAAAGCTGCACATCGCGGAGTTCCGCGCTTATGCCGAGGAAATCACGCAGGCCATTCACGAGTTCGGCGAATCCGCCGCGACGATCGGCTGCGCCCGGCTCCTGTGGTTGAAGGCCTGGGCGGCCATCGGACTGGATTTCTACGAGGCGCATTACTATCCCTCCTGCGAACGGGAACGCAACCTCGACTTGGCGCAGCAGCTTGCCACACTCCCTCCACTCGATAAGCCACTGTGCATGGGCGAATTGCCGGCGCAGGACGCTTCGGCGCCGGAATACTCCCTCGCCAACGCGCTCACAACGTGTCGCGACGCAGGCCTTGCCGGCGCGGCGGTCTGGCGCTGGACAAAACCGGAATGCACGGGCACCGACCGGGAGATCGGATGCGTGGATGCGGCCTTGTTGCGCGAGTGGAGCGCGCCTACACTGAAGCGTGGCATCAACGCCTGAGTTCGCCCGGGGACGGTCCCGATGACCTGGAGACCATTTCGCGTTCTGCTCGTCGTTGTTCTTTCGTGCGCCGCACTCGGCGCGCGCGTTCCTGCGCAAGAAGCTGCCAATGAAGAAGAACTGCAGGCGCAACTGGAATCCGGAAAGAGATTTCTGGGCACCGCGCCGGATCGCGGCGCCGTTCTCTTTTATATCGCCGCCACGTACGCGCTGCTGAACCAGCCGCACGCCGCCATGGAGAACTTGAAGGAATGCCTCGCCTTGAAGGAAGGTTTCGATCCTGTGGGCGAACCGGCGTTCGCGGGCCTGCACGACTCGAAAGACTTCCAGACTCTGACCGACGAACAGGTGCATCGGGATTTCCCGCCAATTTCCAACGCACAACTGGCGTTCACTTCCATCGAAAAGGACTTGATTCCCGAAGGCCTGGCCTACGACGCCAGCGAGGACACTTTCTATCTGAGCAGCCTGCACTTGAAGAAGATCGTTGCGATTTCGCGTTATGGGGAGTTCTCGGACTTTGTTCCGGCGAACCGCTACAAGCTGCTGCCTGTGCTCGGCATACGCATCGACCCGTCCGACGATTCGGTCTGGAGCGCGAGTTGGCTCGACAACGGCAAGAGCGAATTGCTTCATTTCGACAAGAGAGGCGCGCTGCTGGGGCGGTTTTCGCCTCCGGAAGACGGCCACAAGCACGGGCTGAACGACCTGGTGGTGTTGCGCGGCGGTGACGTTCTGGTGACGGACACCGCGGACAATAAGGTCTACCGTTTCGAGGCCAAAGCGCAAACCTTCCACGAAGTCAATCTCGCGCGGGAATTGCTGATGCCGAATGGCATCGCGCTGGCTGCCGATGGAAACACGGTCTACGTCGCGGACCAGTTGGGTGTGCTGCGCTTGGATCTCAAATCCAGCCAGAGCGCGGAGGTGTATGCCGGCCCGCACAACACGCTTTCCGGCGCCGATGGCCTCTACTGGCACAACCAGAAGCTCATCGCCGTCCAGAACGGCATCGGCTCGCCGCGGGTTGCCGTTTTCCAACTTTCGGACGACGGCTTGCGGGTCACGAAAACGACGGTGGTGGAGTACCGGTCGAAGTTCACCGCGCTGCCCACGACCGGCGCACTCGATGGCGACGATTTCTATTTCATCGTCAACAGCCAACTCGACAATCTGAACCGCGTGCTCGATAACACGCGCCTGCAGCCCGTCCGAATCGCGAGGGTGCATATTCCTTAGGGCAGGGCGGTGGAATTTTCCCGCCGGCGCACGTACATTGGTTGAATTCAGGTGATCATCAGAAATGAGGACGACCAGATGAATTCGCAGCGCGGCAAGCAGTTCCTGACAGGGTTGGCGATTGTGTTTTTCGCCGCGGTGCTGGTGCTTCCGCAATTCGCGGTCACGCAGTCGCAGGCGGCCCCAGGCGAAGAAGTCCCGGCTTTTCACGCGAAGCCGCCTTCCGGCGCATTGCCCCCGACGATGGAGCCGTCGATTTATACCGAGAAGGTCGTCTTCAATGCCTACGTCGTAGCGGGTCGGATCAAGAAGGTTCTGTACCAGCAACCGTGCTACTGCCACTGCGATCGCAGCAGCGGCCACGGAAGCTTGCTCGATTGCTTCGTCAGCCGCCACGGGTCGGGCTGCGACATCTGCCAGAAGGAAGCGTTTTACTCTTACGAAGAGACGAGGAAGGGCAAGACTGCGGCGCAGATTCGAGAGGGCATCGAGCAGGGCGACTGGGAGAAAGTGGATCTGGCCAAGTATTCCAAGGAGTACTTGGCAACGAAGTAGAGTGAATTGGGGCCCGTTCCGAAACGGGACTCGAGGGGGGGCCCCCCTAGGTTTTCCGGAGATCTATCAAACGAAAAGAAATAGAGGGACGTTGGTGCGGAGATCTGTGAAAACAGAGGGTTTGCGGCAGGCGACAAACCGCGAGGAAGAGGTGGGAAGGAAGAGTGGCGGGAGGCAGCCTGCAGCATCCAGAGACACACATCCTTTCTGCAGGCCTTAAGAGGTACCATACAGTTAAATTGATACTGTGTCAACTATAAATGGTAAGGGACCAAAGTATTGTGTAGGTGCCCCGATCGAAGAACGGGATGTGGGATCGGTTGAGATCCTTCGCTGCGCTCAGGATGACAGAGCGTCGAAGGTGGGCACGAGCGAGAGTTTAGTTTGGCGCCGGTACAATGAAGAAATGAGCAGTTCGGGCAACCAGAGATGAGCCGCAAAGAGCACGCTTCGGAAACCTTGGCGACGGCATTTCTGCGCCGCAACAACGTGCCCTTCTCGGAACATCTCTATGACTATGTCGAACACGGCGGCACCGGCGAATCCGCGCGCCAACTCGGTGTCGATGAACACCAGGTGGTGAAGACCCTGGTGATGCAGGATCAGGACGCGCGCCCTTTATTGGTACTGATGCATGGCGACCGCAAAGTCAGCCTGAAGAACCTGGCGCGGCAGATCGGAGCGAAATCCGTGCAGCCGTGCACGGCCGAAACCGCGCAGCGCCAAACCGGCTACCGGGTAGGCGGCACTTCTCCTTTTGGCACGCGCAAGAACCTCCCGATCTACGTCGAGCAATCCATTCTTTCGCTGGCGAAAATCTTCATTAATGGCGGCCGGCGCGGCTTCCTGGTGGGCATCGACCCGCAAGTGTTGACCACGGTGCTGCACGCACAACCGGTGGAAACCGCGCTGGCGGAATAGGCGTCTTACTGCACGGGGTGCCGACTTTTGCTACACTCGGCGCGGTAGAATTTCATGTCCGTTTTTTCCTCCTGTCGAAAACCAATCGGGGTAACTTATGAAAACGAACCGCTCTCGTTTGTTGCTCGCCGCCGGCTCGCTTGCCGCGCTTTCTTTTGCGCTTCTCTTCGTTTTTCACTTATCGGTCAGAGCTGCCGGGGATGTTTCCTGGGGATTCTCGCTAGGGAACCTGGATCGAACGTGCAAGCCCTGTGAAGATTTCTACGAGTTCGCCATGGGCGGCTGGATGAAAGCTAATCCCATTCCGGCGGAATACCCCTCGTGGGGCACCTTTACGCAACTCCGTGACAACAATCTTGCGGCGATGCATACCATCCTGGAGACCGCAAGCACGGAAAAAACCGCGCCGGGTTCGAATGAACAGAAGATCGGAGATTTCTACGCGAGTTGCATGGATACGTCCGCGATCGATGCGGCCGGACTCAAGCCGCTGGGGGCAGATCTGGCAGCCATCGACGGCATCAACGATCGCAAGTCTCTCGATGACGAAATCGCGCGGCTACAACGCGAGGGCACCGGCGTCCTTTTCCGATTCGGCTCCGGCCAGGACATCAAGGACAGCACAAGGGTGATCGCGAACGCCAACCAGGGCGGCCTGGGCATGCCAGACCGCGATTACTACTTCCGGGAAGATGAGAAGTCCAAACAGCTTCGCGCCGACTACGTCCTGCACGTCGCGAAAATGTTCCAATTAGCCGGCGATCCCGCCGACAAGGCCGCCGCCGAAGCCAACACGGTGATGAGCATCGAAACCGCGCTGGCGAAGGCTTCGCGGACGCGCGTGGAGCTCCGCGATCCGGAAAAGAATTACCACCTGCTGCCACTTGCAGAAGTCAAAACGCTCACGCCGGACTGGTCGTGGCAAAACTACCTGCAAGCCATCGGCGCGCCAGCGGTGGAACAGATCAATATCCGCCAGCCCGATTTCTTCAAGGCCATGAATCAGGAACTCGACACAGTTCCGCTGCCTGACTGGAAAATCTATCTGCGCTGGCACCTGATCCACACGTACGCTCCGGCCCTGCCGGATAAGTTTGTCGATGAAAATTTCGATTTTTATGAGCGCAAGCTCTCGGGCACCAAAGAAATCCTGCCGCGGTGGAAACGCTGCGCCCAGTCGACCGACCGCAACCTCGGCGAAGCGTTGGGCAAAGTGTACGTCGACAAGTACTTCCCGCCCGCCGCCAAAGCGCGAGCCAAGGAAATGGTGAACAATCTGATCGCGGCGCTGCGCGACGATATTCCTTCGCTGGACTGGATGGGCCCGGAGACAAAGAAAGAAGCGCTCGGGAAGCTCGAAGCCTTCAACGTAAAGATCGGCTACACCGACAAGTGGCGCGATTATTCCAAGCTCAGCATCGATCGCAGTTCGTATATCGGCAATCTCCGGCGCAGCTTCGAATTCGAACACGCGCGGCAGCTCGGCAAAATCGGCAAGCCCGTGGATCGCACCGAATGGGGCATGACTCCGCCCACGGTGAACGCCTACTACAACTCCAGCATGAACGAGATTGTTTTCCCCGCGGGCATTCTGCAGCCGCCGTTCTACAACCCGAACGCCGACGATGCGGTGAACTATGGAGGGATTGGCGCGGTGATCGGGCACGAAATCAGTCACGGCTTCGACGATCAGGGATCCAAGTTCGACGGCAAGGGGAACCTGCACGAATGGTGGACGCCGGAGGACCGCAAGAACTTCACGGACCGCG